>Ga0325405_1000363_pt1 | contig 43193 bp, 29 predicted proteins | sample PopdelMetagenome_21_FD_205663 | JGI IMG/M metagenome (GOLD analysis project Ga0325405, IMG submission 205663) | Populus deltoides microbial communities from Bellville, Georgia, United States - Xylem-Control-R2 | ecosystem: Host-associated > Plants > Phyllosphere > Stem > Wood/Secondary xylem... | reverse complement strand
AATGCCAAAAGTTATTATTTTTTTCTTTTTTTCTCTTTTTCTTTAATTAAAAGCTGAATCCACAAACATTATTCTTTCTCATATTTTGATTGCTTTCTTCTCCTATCAACATTTATATATATATATATATATATATATATATATATATATATATATATATATATATATATATATATATATATATCAATGCATATGTAGTTTAAAGATATTATTTCTAATTAAGAGGGATGAGATTTTCATGATAAAAAAGGGGATGAGATTTCGAAATTATTAGTTAAAAAGCTTTTTTTTTTTTAATTCTTTTTTACTAATCAAGGAATTAGCTTTTATGAAGAGAATCATACAATTTATCTTCTCATGTTTAATATTTTTCTCCCTTTTTATTAAGAGGAAAAAAATGATCATCTATGCACTCATTTGTTTATAAATTCTCCTTTTGTTTTTTTTTTTTTAAAAAAAAACTCTTAATTTTAACCTATCATTACCAAAATTATATGTATTAAAAAAAAAAGCTGAACGAAAGTTACGAAACGGCACCACTTTAATGAAAGCGAGAATTCCTCCTTTTTACCTTGTATTTCTCTAAAAAAGGAGTGAACTTTTTTTCCTTTCCCCTATCACATTCCGCCGATACATTTCCGATACACCAAAAGCTTTGTACTCTCGCGTTCCGGATCCGACACCCGAAACCGCCGATTCTCATCGCAATTTTTCGGCCCAATAAACCCGAGATTTCGGTTTTGGACAGTTCCTTAACAAAGTAAGCACTCCTTTTGTTTTCATTATCAGACTTGAAAGATTGAATCTATCAGTTTTAGAAGCTTAATCAAGTGAGTTGATGAAGTTTAGCTTGAAAGCTGAAATGGGTTGTGTTTTTTTGGTCTTGAAATTGCTAATCATGATTAGTTTAGTAGTGATTGATCATAATTATGGGTAGATATTGATGTTGTTAAAAATGTAAGTGAAAAAGTTTCGTTTATGACTGTTTGATTCCTGTTTTTACTTAATTGTTGGGTTACTGATGTTTTATTTTTGAAGTCAGAGTTTTTTCCAACAGTTTTCCAGGATGCAATTTAAGGATAATAACCATGTAAGGATTTGATGTGTTTGATGATTTTTCTTTTTAGCTTAAACCTCAAGTAACTGTAGTTTTTGAGTATTTGAGTTTTGCACTTTTGATATGTTTATGAACTCCAGAATTTGGCACCTCCTAGAGCTACTGATCCTGGATGGGCTCACGGGACTATGGTTAATGGGGGTAGGCAAAAAATCAAGTGCAAATACTGTCATAAGATTTTTCTTGGCGGCGGAATTTCTAGACTGAAGCAACATTTGGCTGGAGAAAGAGGGAATGTAACTCCGTGTGAAGAAGTACCCGAGGAAGTTAAAGTTCAGATACAGCAGCATTTGGGTTTTAAAGTTTTGGAGAAGCTAAGAAAGCAGAAAGAAGCAAATAGCGCAAAGAATTCGTTTTTGTCGTACTTTCGGGATAAGGAAGGAGATGACGAGGACAATGATGATGCGGGGCCACTGCAAAAGATGGCTATCAGGAGAAGGGGTAAAGAGGTCTTGGAAGGGACATCTAAGCGAACCAAGAGACGCAGGAAGCAATATCTGCCAATGGCTGTGCCTGTTGTTGCTCGACCTTTGCTCCAGAATCTTGCTTCCCAAGAGAGCATCGACCAGGCTGATATCGCTGTTGCAAGATTTATGTACGAAGCTGGAGTACCATTAAGTGCAGCAAATTCTTGTACTTTTCAACAGGTGGCTGATAGTATTGCTGCTGTAGGCCCTGGCTATAAGATGCCTTCTTACTATGCTTTGAGGGGGAGATTGCTGAATAGAAGTGTCCAGGATGCAGGAGAATATTGCACAGAATTGAGAAAGTCTTGGGAAGTGACTGGATGTTCGGTTTTAGTTGATAGGTGGATGGATAGAATTAATCGCACAGTCATAAATTTTTTTGTTTATTGTCCCAAGGGTACCATGTTTTTGAAATCTGTGGATGCGACAGACATTACAAAATCAGCAGAGGGACTCTATAATCTATTTGACAGTGTTGTTCAAGAAGTTGGTCCCAAGATTATTGTCAATTTTGTGACAGATACTTCTCCCAGTTATAAAGCTGCAGGAAAACTCTTAGCAGATAAATACAAGACCTTTTTCTGCAGCACCTGTGGAGTGCAGTGCATTGACCTGATGCTCGAGGAAATTTCAAAGAAGGATGAAGTAAAGGAGGTCTTAGAAAAGGCTAAAAGAGTAACTCGGTTCATTTATAACAATGCTCGGGTCCTTAATCTGATGAGGAAGAAAACAGGTGGAAGAGATATTATCCAACTTTCAAGGACAAGGTTCGCTTCCATCTTCTTGACACTGCAAACAATTGTAACTTTGAAAGGCCATCTTGAGCAGATGTTTACAAGCAACTCATGGATGCAGTCATCTTTTACTAAGCAAAGAGCAGGAATTGAGGTGGCAGAAATTTTGGTGGATCAACTTTTCTGGTCCATGTGTGACCATGCTTTGAATGTTGCAAAGCCCCTGCTTTCCGTTTTACACCTCATGGACTGTGAAGATAGACCATCCATGGGATATGTATATGATGCGATGGAAAAGGCAAAGAAAAGTATTATTGCAGCATTTGACAATATGGAATCTGATTATGCATCATACTTGAAGATTATTGATCATGTCTGGCAAGAGGAATTCCATAGCCCTCTTCATGCAGCTGCATACCATCTCAACCCAGCTGTATTCTATAATGCCAATTTCTCCTTCAACAAAGTCATTCAAAAAGGTTTACTTGATTGCATTGAGACCATAGAGCCTAGTTTATCTGCCCAAGTTACAATCACTAGCCATATAAAATTCTATGAGGAAGCCGTAGGGGATTTTGGTCGACCTGTGGCATTACATGGACGAGAATCATTAGTGCCAGGTTAATGTCCATAACAAAGTTTGTGTAACCGAGTTCTTTTATAATTTATTATTAAATAAATCTGTCTATTTATGCAGCTACATGGTGGTCACTCTATGCAGCAGATTACCCTGATCTGCAGCGCTTAGCAGTCAGGATATTAAGTCAGACCTGTAGCATCACCACATCTGAGAGGAGCTGGAGCATGTTTGAATTTATCCAGTATAAGAAGAGAAATCGATTAGAGCAGCAAAGATTAAGTGACCTTACATTTGTTCACCATAACTTGTTCCTAAAAGAGAGGTAATTTTCCTTCTTCTCATCAGTTTCATTGCTGCTGTTTTGTTGGACGATAGACTGGAAGCTCTGTCGTACACATTTTCTTCCATCCTCTGGTTCTGAAAAATGAAAGAAATCTCAATGACTTGATTCCGTGTTCAATTTTTTGTGTTTACCAAGCATTCCTTGGATTAAGCTTCATGGATTGATTGTTATCCTTAATGAAGTCATGATACCAATTTCACTACCACTGATCAATCCTTAGTTCCTGCACAATTTCATAAGGTCTGTCAATGCTTTATTCACATTGGAGAGAAAGTAATTGATTGACTTTTCTTTGCCTTTCATCAGAGTTGATTGGCTTTTATAAGAACTTTTGTTGTCGTCCTGATATAATATTAAATGATATTTTATACCTTTGTGATCCTCTTCTCTTGATTAAACTCTCCTTGAATGTAAAATGTTGCAAATGCTAATTTTTCTGTTTTACATCCAAGAAGGCGAGCTGAGGCAACTAAATCCAGGTGCATGAGAAACAACATTGATCCTACATGCTTAGAAGCTATGGATGCCAATATGGGAGACTGGGTGGAGGATTTGGAAGAAGACTTAAGCTGGATGGATGTAACAGTCACCACTGAGGAAGTGAATCATGAAGTACAAAATACTGATGATTCCAACTCCAACGAGAGTACTGATGACAGAAGCAGTGATCTCACAAAAGGTCTTGATGGAGATGATGATTTGTAGTGACCCACTTGGTTTGTCATAGGATAGCAAATTGGAGAGTTCATATAATTGTCTGGAATCTATTTGTGAAACTAGTTTCATTCACGTTGTAGGAATTGCTAAATCAAGGGAATTATCCTGCTTATGTTTAATGGAAATATAGAATTTTGGATCTTGCACGTTTTCATTTTGTGGCAAGAATTTGTGTGTAAATTTTACAAAGCTACAGAGTGGATAAGCATAAATTCATTTTCTTTCCCTGCAAATTCAAAACTACTGCAGCTTCCAACTCAGATCATGCGTATTTTCAATTATTTAGGGTGGGACATTTTTATATTGTAATGCATAACCCCATGGGAAGGTTTTGCATTGTTTGACTTTGTGCATACAAATAGTTCAGTTGAAAGAGCTTGCTAGAACTTGCCACTTCACCAGTTTGCCAATGAACTCCCTTTCCCTTGTACCAGCCCCTTTCTTCTGCCATTGTTAGAGTCGAACCCACCAAGGCTATGGTGCCAGAACTAATTCCAATATTAGTATTTAGTTGACTGTAGTATGGCTATTCCATTTAGCCAAACAAAATTTTGATTCGACAAATGCACAATTATTGGATAAGATTAGCAGGTGAATTGAGCCTGACCATATGGATGCATTATGAATATTACTAAGATCTCCTGAAAAGTTTTTCTGGTAATGAAGTGAAACCTATTCAAGCATCAAGAATGGTTGAGTTATATTCCCCGATATCTATGCTTCTACTGGTTTGATATCCATCACAATGAGAAGTTCCCAACTTCGACCGCAAATTAAGAGAGAATTTCATTTACCTCATTTAGTCACTATCTCTATTGCCTGTATAGCATTAGCTGAAAGAAAGGCTTTGTAAAGAAAAAAACAAGAAGCATAGATGGAAAGATGATGATGAGAGTAGAAAGTGGGAAAATTATTGTTGCTGAAGAGATGAGAGGAGTACCTCCTGAAGTGAACTGTCTCTTTGCGTTGCGGCTTTGAACTCATCAAAGGTGACTTTTCCATCACTGCTGGCATCCATCCTATCAAATATCCCGTCCAATTTCCCCGGCTCTGTTATATCTGCTGGAAGGCAGTCCTCGGGCAAAGCCTGCTCAAAAAACATTCCATATGTCATCTAGTCTTGGAAGCAGTTAAAACTTTTCAAGCTATAAAAATTGTAAGGGAAGCAGCTTACTCTGAGCATTGATGCCACTTCTTCCTTGGTGATGCACCCGGATTGATCTGTATCATACATCTGTTGGCCGAAAAGCAAAAGAAAAAATCACCTTAGCTTGATAAGTTACTTCTTGATGTTGCAAGTTGGAGGGGAATCAGGGAAGAGAGCATACCTGGAAGCACAGACGGAGAGCATCATCTCCTCGAGAGTTCCTGAGGCTGGAGAAACCACAAAGTATCTCCCTCATGTCAACTGTTCCATCACGGTTGTTGTCAAATACATCGAATTAACATGGAATTAGAGTCATGGCCAATCTAAATTTTGAGGACATTTTCATTTTCACCTTAACCAAAACTTTTGATATTTATTCGCTTTTCCTAATTTTTTTTATGTGGTTTTGATGGTTAAAATATACATCAAGATTAAGTTTTTTTTCTTTGAAGGGTATTAAATTTAATTCGGTGTAATTAAAGATATAGATTTATTTAAACGAGGATCTTAAAATTCAAACTTAAGAAGTGAAGAGACAAAACAAATTTCTTTAACCTTCCAACCTGCCCTTAATTGTACATCATCCCCAATCCTTCCAAAACCTGTAGGTTTTATGGTGCTGTGTTTTGGGTTCAGGCAGAAAATTAATATAAGACATATGAAGTGATAGTTTTACAAGCATCTTAGCAGATTCATGAGCTTTGGAGTTGCTTAGGTCTACATTTCTGGCTAATAAACCCGCCTAACTCAACTGTTTGACTTAGAATTTGATTGATTTAGAGCTTCACCTGATTAAAACCTGAATTAGTTTGTGATTCAGTTAAAAATTTTTGACGTAGTTTTTTAATAAAAAAATTCAAAATAATATTATTTTAATTTTAAAAAAATTAACCTTTTTAATTTATGACTCGAACTATATCCAAGTCGAATCTTATTTTGTATGCATAAAATGCATGATAATGTAAAGAACGGACCATAGTAGAAAATTAGAAACAAGAGATAAGAATATTCATTAAAGAAATCTATGTTAAGAATATGTATTTTATTGCTTGAAACTCGTATACATGCTAAACACACATGGAAAGATAGGTTTTGAGCTTTGGAAATGAGAGGAAAAAAAATTATAAGCTAGGGATCTAATTGCACATAGATTTGCGATGTAGGGATATAATTAAATAATTTATAAATTACAGGGACTTTTATAAATATATAAACACTGTAAAAAACAAAAACCGTACGGGAGGCTGCTTCCCGAACCACTCTTGATCCGCTGTTGCCTTGAAAAGGCCACAATTGCATAATTAAGTTACAAAGAGACTTTAATTAGCTATTAATCAAGGAATGATTAGGCCCAGGTTATTTTTATCTGGGCCTTCATTTGCTGAGTGGGTCTTTTTTGTGGGAAAACTTTATGGGCCTACAAGATACGGGCTTGAGGTGAATTAACACATACGCGGTTCACTTTAAATTAGACCCATCAAGCCCAAAATCTCCTCCAGCGTAACAATCACGCGGTGCTTCCTTGACCGTCGTTATACACCTAGGAAACATGACTTCCTTGCACAGAAATCTCCTCTCTCTGCTCCTTCTTCCTCTTCCTTTTTTTCTTTCTCTTTCGTTTTGTTTTTAAGTCAGTTTCCCTGGGGTTAGGGTTTCAGTACGTCATGGGAAACTCCGGTCCAAGAATTCGAGAGGGCGAGCTCTGGTCGAATAATGTCAGCTACAAAACAATACAAAACCCCCCCTCTCTCAACGCCTACCAAAAGGTATTGATTTATCTCCTTATCACTCTCTCTGTTTTCGTTGTAATTAAAGATTAGGGTTTTGATTCCTTGTAGTTCTTTCAAATTAAAGATTAGTTGGATTTTGGTTCAAAACAACCACCTTTTACACCATTTAGATAGCCATCTACTCAAAACTTATGTTACTGATTCTTTTTTTGCTTACATGCATTGTTCTTTGACATGGTTCTTCTTTAATCTATCACCTTCAAACCACGTCCTTCATGTTTCATCTATTGCCCTTTCCTGACATGTTCAGCACATTTGTTTCCCTGCAGGACAAGTGAACAGCCACCCTTCCCAGATACTGGACAGCTACATCCAAGGATATAACATCTATTGACAGAGCTTGCGATTCAATCCTGGCCTACTCTACTGCAATCTTAACATCAAATTCTCGAATCTCCACACCTAGTCCCTTACCTTTTCAATTTTTTTTTTGGCAATCAATGACTTTTTCAGGGTTTGATGCATGATTAATGGCACTTGCTAAACATCTCAGTTAACATTTTGTTTGTCTCCACCTCATATGACCACCCACTAGCCCACCCACTCCAGGGAACCTGACCACCACCACAAGGACCACACCTGGATCAATCCTTTTAGCCAGCTCCTCAATACAGTCATCTCCGTCTACGAATGCACCTACCGAGGCTAAACAAAAGGAAAAAAAAGATCAATAATAACCTTTCGAAACTGACTACTTACAGAGCATGTTTTGTCTTGCATTCGATTTCAGTATGCACTAAATACTCTTGGTAACAGGACAAGTAGGATGCTTCTTTGGTTGAACATAAAAAAAATGATAAGTTACTGGAAAGAGACCACTTTTCTTTCTTCAGAAGTCATGCATGTTACAACTAGAGAACTATCATTTCTGTTTTTTTAGCCTTCTCTTATTAGCTTCTGTTTCTCTTCAATCCCGTGAATTTAGCCCAAACAAGAATGATATTCCTCATCCAAGCAGCATGTGGTCTATGGTGGAGCATGGCCACGAAGAAGGTGCGACAAAAACATAGGCCGACAAGTCTCTGATAGCCAAGAAAGGGAGATTGCCTGCACCCTCAAAGGATGAGGTAACTAATTCAACCACTCTGTTTTTAAACTTCTTGTGGCTCGGTTAACAAAATACATTAATGAACTATGATGTGCTTAGCAAACCAACACGCTTTATTAGCCTTATCTTTCTTTGAGACACTGTCAATGTAATTTTTGGTCGTTGCTTCAAGTGTTTTGCACTCACATACTCTATATATGTTTCAGCCTTTGAAAACCACGAAAATAAGCAGCAACATCTGTTGATTCTTCATCGTTTGTTTGGATTTGGGTTGTTGCTATTAGAACTGCCACACGTTTGTCTACCAATTTGTGGCATCTTTGCTGACAGTTTAAAGTCTTTTGAATAAAATTATGTGTCTTCTCATTTAGAATTGCCCATTATATAGGTAGAATTTACAAGCTAAGAAAAGAAAGAATACAACAGGAAATAATACAGGCTGATACAGGAAATAATATTGGCTGATCTTCAGCCCTTAGAAACAGCTAATTTACAGCTAGTATATCCTAATAAAGGAAAGAATCAATAGGCAAAGAATCTGCTGGTATTAAATGTGTAGGTATAAGTATTTCCTTTGACATTTGCTTCCTCATTTTTTCCTTGCAGTTTATGTCCTTTGATATTCCCTTTTTCATAAAGTTTCCACGTTTGTTTAAACCGATGGCCGAACAGTTCTGGAATCGTTTCCCCCCCTCTCATGCATGTTGCTTATTTGTGACTCATCATGGAAGAACTCTCCTAGAAATCTACCATGAGGTGTCTGCAATATAGGTTTCTGTTTTTTAAATGTCATAGACAAAACAGTTTGCATCATGTTAAAAACCATTAACCCTTACTGCATGTTCTTCTTTCTTAGTAGTCCACATTTCAGGTGGTTCAATATTCATTAAGCTACTTCCACTGCCAGCATTGCTTTGAAATGATTACATCTGTCTTTGCGCAGCATCACTGAAGACGCATAACTGCCGCACTATCCACCAGGCTCGCATTTTGCTACTACATATGGAGGCTGCCATAACTTTTTGGATGCCTACGGACTGCACCTGCTGGAAATGCTTGTACATAATAAGATACCAGCTTCTTAATTAGAATCCATGCAGCCTTTATCTTCCTCAGTTCTCAGTTTCAAACATGTTTGTTAACGCTATTCGTACCTAATGTGATAGCTTAAACTTATCGTTTAACGTATCAAGTATCGTCCAGGCTGGACGGTCCAGCCCTACTTGCCAGCTACAATTGCAACGTCCTCATTCATTATTTACGCTTTACAGCCTTTATTTGAACATAGCAAAACCGAAACTACGCATTTTGAGCCTTTAAAATTCGTCCCGTAGAGCGCGAGCAACAGATCTACTGTCAGCCTATTTTACCTATTCCTTCTGCATTCATGATCGTGAGATTTCCTCATGGCACATTCACACATACACATCCTTCCATCTTAAGTTCTACCTTATCATTGTTGCAGTCGTAATTTAATTTTTTCCCATCTATTTCTAAAAAATTCTTATTCTCTAATTTTGCCAACAGGATTGCGTCAGTGAAATTATGAAGCAAGCAAGACAATCAAATGTTCCAATTGTCATAATTTCAGTGAAATGATCAGACAAATTTAAAAAATAGCAGCAATTATCAGCTTGTTGGGATGTGGGGTTGGAGGACTGGAGATTCAGTAGTGATCAAGATTCAAATTGTTGTTTGCCTTTACAATTCTAAGTTTTTGATGTGTTAGGGTCGTGTCACATGTTACCATGCTTATGTTATAATGCTCTCATTACAGTTGAATAATTGATCTTAAGATCGTTAATGAGTTCTAATTAAAAGAGCTTCTTGCTCTTGAGGAAATGCTTAAATATTAATTGTACACTGATTGAAATCAACTTATTACTTCAAGTCAAAGAAGCTTGGATTTTCTTCTTTATATTGATGGAAGTTTGTTATACAGGTACGTAATGCAACACTTATTGCTCTCACAAGGGTATACCTTTTATTGCTTTCCTGAACATTGGATGCTAGAATGCCAAATGCACCACTGCTTAATTACATATAACTATGTAATAATGTTAAATAGGCTTGGCTTTGCGTTTGAGGAACTAATTAAAGAAGATTTGGGTGAGAAATGTAATTTTTATTTGGATGATGAAGCTCGGGATTTAGAGCAGTTGGTTATTAGTTTTGCTCAGGTAAGGAAATGTTTTCCGTCTTGTTGAATGTATTAGATTTGAATTAGAATGTGCTATTTTATCTTAGTGAAAAATGAAAATTGTCCTGTTAATCGCTTATAGCCAATATTAGCTTGGAAAAACCTTTTTGATGATCATGTATTTTTGTGACATTTAAAGTTTTTCAAGCTTTTGTTACCACTAAGTTCTCAAAAAAAATTATATCACCCATGTCTTCAATTTGTTGAGATTGCAACTCGTTTCCAATACTGCACATATTGGACTCATTGGTGCACTTGGTAAACGACCTTATATATCTGAAAGATGATTGGACCAAAACAAGCATTCAATTGGCCATCGAACATGGAATCCATATTTTGATGCATTTTGGAGACAATTCTTCCTTTCTCAATTGTTCTTGAACATTGGATGCTAGAATGCCAAATGCACCACTACTTGCATACAATTTTGTAATAATGTTAAATAGGATTGTCTTTTCATTCGAGGGACTAATTAAAGAAGAGTTGAGCTATAATTTTTACTTGGACGATGAACCTCAAAATTTAGAGAAGTTGGCTATTAGTGTCACTCATGTAAGAAATTGTTTTCCTTCTTGTTGAGTGTGGTAGATTTGAGTTAGAACGTGCAGTTTTATCTTAGTGAAAATGAAAATTGTCCAATCAATTGCCTATAACCATTATTAGCTTAGAAAAAACTTTTTGATGATGTTTTTTCGGGTCACTCAACTCTGATTTTTCTGGTTTTAGGGTCTGCTTCAATTTTTTTAGCTCAAGATGTATATGTCTTGCTCGCCAGCCCACTTGATAGTCTTCTCCTGGGCTTTTGGTTTTCGTACACACCATGTGTACTTCTTATAACAAGATTAAGGTTTTATAGTAACGAGGTTGGGAAGGAAGCCTAATAATGCTAGGCATCCTTTGGTTTTCTTACGTACGTGGTTTTCTAACTATTTCCTCACGATGGAAATCTGTGTAATGTATAGTTTGTGTAGAAAACCCGGTTAATAGATTCCTTTATAAATATGTTAGTAGCTCCTTCTCTGCCTGCTTGCACTCCCCTTTGTATGCATTTTTTATTAAATACTTTAGCAACTCAAGTTTTTGAACTTGTAATTTAGCTGCTGAACTTTTGCAAATTTTTTTGTTTTTTGTGAGGCTAGAGGCACGAGGATCTGTTGCAGACTACACTCAAATGTTGAAAGTTTGCGTACGTAGTTCTCTTACAAGATCTGTCATTGTGCTTGTCTCTGCATTTTTCAAATTTTGAAAGAATCCCTTGTTGATGTTGTTTTATGCGGTGTTATTTTCATCATTGCCTGCACTGGTAGAACTCTATTTTTGTGTGGCAGTTCATTTTGTTTTGCTAGAATAAGTTGATGGGTTCTAGAACTTTTCTTATCGAGTGCATTTTCTCTTTAGAGGCATGGTTTTTTTTTTGTTTTTTCTTGAACAAATCTGGTTGTTTGTCTTAATATGAGTGTTTTTTTGCTTGTTATCGTATAAAGCGTGTATATTTTTGCACTTTGTTGTCTGCTGCTTCTGAATGTTATTGTGTGGTTCCCAGTATTTTAGAATCTTCTTGTTGTCATTCTAGGATCATCCTGCTGTCACGATAAATATATTCCATGATTGGAATGGCATATGAGTTTTTGGCTGTCTAGACATCTGTTCAAGCATATGTCTTCTATATTATCTTTAGGTGGTCTGTATAATGAGAATGACTATTACTGGGAAAAAAGGTTTATGCAATGAAGGCTGTGACTTTCCATCGTCAAAAATAACTAATGGGAAGTCATGTTAAAATCTTGAAAGCCAAGGTTTCTTTTCAATAATAATAATAAAAAAAAAAGCCATGATAACGAAGGTATTAATAATAATGTGCTCTGAGTCATTTGCTTAAATGACGCAACTGAGGTTCATCTTTCGTCTTTGGCTCTTCATTATCTTGATATCCTTACGTCCTGCTATCTTGGATCTAGTGATTAGTTGTTTGTCAACAGATGAAAGCTCTGCTTTCTGAACTTGACTTGAAATTGAGAAAACTGCTTGCTGCTATTTGTTTTCAATGGTTGGTTTTTGCTGTCACATTTGGAAATCTGAAATTATACTCTGTGTTCTTCTGTTTGTTGCCTTGGCATCCAGATGCTATTATATCTTTTAACCATTCTTTTGTTACATTGGAAGAATAATTGCAGATGTTAATAGACGAAAGAAACGCATCAGATTCTTTCATGGGAAAGTTCATGTACATGTATGTATTCATGTAACCAAGATTACCAGCAATCATCATCTCCAAGGAGGAGGTTTCATGATGGGATTCATTTCTACTTCTACAGCTATGTCCCATGGATGGCCGAACTTCTCAGCTTCTCTTGCAATCTGAATGCCATCAAGACGAGGAAGGAGTGCTGCTATGATTATACCAAGCAAGCACACCCAAAAAGATCCCTCCCCCGTCATGTTGAAGATTGCCCTGTCAGATTACGTCCCAGTTGCAAGCATTAGTCAGTCCATGTATACATTACTTTTTTTTTTTGTGAGCTTAACTGAAGGGAGAATTTATACGGGTAATATCTACATCTGTGGAAGAGAAGAGGACATACGAGTAGCCAGCAAACATAAGAATGGCATTGAGGATCATGACACAAATGGAAGTTGCAGCAGCTATAGATCCCCAAATAACTGCATAAAAGACCCAATTCCATTGGATGATGTCCATGGCCAAGTGCAGATTAACCAGAATATCCACTTTTGGGAGCTAACAAGGCGACGTGCTGGACCGGTTGTCCTGCAAATTTATCTTTTGATCACCATTCTAAGGGCTAATACATAATATTTTAAACGTATTTGGGGTGGCCTGAGAGTTGTGTAACTCTTAACCCAAACACCGGCGGCGTTAATTTTACTTTTTTTCCTATTGGACTTTTCTAGGCCTGTTCCTTATTTGCTGAAATCTATCCACCATTTCTTAAAAAAGAAAAAAAAATCATTTTTTTATTTTTGTGATAAAGCAATATGATTCCAGCTACCAAAACTAGATTAAGACATCATCAGATTCTTCACCATTAAAACCACATGAAAAGGAATAAAAAGAAGAATTCAGGACAATAAATAGTATCCCTCAACTTTCCTTGAGGAGGACACATGACAAGGAATCATTGGAATTTGCATTGAATTTTACCAAGTGAATAATAGAATGGTTGGATGGCGACAAATTATATGACTCAGAATATTTATTATAATAATTGTTTGGAGCATCTTAAAGTTTATTGTTTTAGCATAAACTACTTTTATGATTAAAAATATATTATAAAATCCTTTCAAGATTCTTACCCCTTTTTTACATAGAAGTAAAGTCTTTATCCCCATTTAAAAAATCATTTAATTTTTTTTTTTGCTTTCATACACTGATTTTAAAAATAATTATAAAAAAATAAAAAAAATATTATTTTGATACATTTCAACACAAAAAACACTTTTAAAAGCAACCGCAACTACACTCTCCAATATTATTTTTACTTGACACCTTGCAAGAAGCAAAGAATGTTATTCTATAATTTCTCGAGGTTCCATCTACAAACACAATTTATAAATAACTGATATCTATTAATAATTCACTACATTTTCAATTAGATATTGGTTTTTGATAAATAAAAAAAAGATTTATGTTTAGATCTTCATATGATTTTAATAATGATATGATATCTCAAGGATTTATTGAAATATACCGTTAAAAAATAAATCAGTAAACACAAATCATAGTCCGTTCTAGATCTTGTAGAGTCTATTTTTGCTTTAAGAAAATGTGTGCAAGCATCTTTGTCTGCACACGCTTGTCTGATAATGTAAAGGAAGGCCCAAATTGGAAACTTGAAGACAAGAGATGGGGTTGAAGGAAAGGGTTAAGCCTGCAAGGGGTGAAAAGGACGTGCTCCAATGGCAAATACCTTCACTTCCAAAACCTGCCTAACTTTGACTGATCTTCTCAGGATTTTCTTTTCCCCATGCCAAACAAAAAGCATGGGACCTGTCTGATATTTTGCCTCCTTGTGTGAATATTAATCTCTTAAACGTCTGATTCATAATGCCATTGAATGTGTTTGTTTCAATTATTTTTGTTTGAAAAGGTTGTAAAATTGATGTTTTCTAGTTGAATTCTTTATGATTTTGGCATCTAAAACAAGCATCAATTCAGTTTATTTTTTAAAAAAAAACAAAAAATACTTTAAAAAAATTAAACCGAAATTATCAAATCAGTAATTTTTCATGGTACATGTATTTTAAAAAACCATCAATTTAATTATTAATTATTTTTCGAACCAGAAGCAGAACATTAGTCGATTGTCGTTGAAGCTCCTTTCCTGCCTCCAATCAGACCAGGAAGTCTCACACATCTATATACTTGGTGCATGAATTTAACTCCCCGTGTCATGTCTTCCACCAGGACACCCCTGGCCTCAAACCTTGGGCAGGGAAGATGGGGATTCAGGGATGAGAGAAAGCTGGGCTCCATGGTAAAGATTTTGAACCCTCAGTAGGAGTTCAACCGTGTATGAGTTGAAATTTGTACACGAAATAGAGAAAACAGAAACAAGAATGATATCAAAACAGCCCTATCAGATCATCGCTGCTTCGAACAGGAAAGAAAGGCATGTGTTTAATGTGCAAAAGAATCTTTCCATCAAGTTTTTTGACCCGAGACATAAAAGCATGTTAGTGCTTGGAAGTCCTGAGATGCGAAAAGAAGAGTCCATGGTTGATGTGGTAGATACTGTTGCCAGCTTTTGAGTGCTGCTGCCTGCTAGAATTCCACATCTTTCTTGTAACTTCAGCTAACATCCATCGACTCTTCCTGGACTCCACCACTACTTACTTTGTCTCTGCCGTCTGTGTGAGGGTGTGTTGTGCACACAGGAAAAGAAGCATTTCTGTTCAAGTACCTTTAGAAAAACTGGTCAAGTGCATTGAACGAGCTGAGAAAGTGGAGGCATTATAAGGTCACTTTCTAATCATATCTAGCAGGATCAAAAAACAGACCAAGCAAGGAATGCAGGGATCTTGCACAAACACAAAATACAGCATAATGTATGAAACCACCATATATTGATATATGTGCACATATATTTAACTACATGCCGATATAAACTTTTCGACAGCAGTACTGAACATGGGTTTGGTCCTTGCCAATTCTTTATTGGCCCTTCTTCAATACTGCATTGAAAGCAACCTAGAAATCCTAGACTTGGCAACATAAAGTAGCAGAACATAAACTCAGAAGTTCACAAACATCTACATATACGAACATATTAAGCTACTAAAACTCCCAAGGAAGAAGTTTCAGCACTATGAAGCAGAAACTGTGTTGGTGATGAAGTTTCACAACTATGAAGCAGGCTGTGTTGATGATGACTTTCTTCCCAGAGTGTTAGACGTACCACATGCCAGCATCCTGCTTTGGCATTGGATCCATGGAATAGTCAACTGGTGGCATGGTGAACGGAGAGCCAAATCTGAAGTCAGCAACATTATCATTGACATTGGCATCAAATGCAGAATCAAATGCCTTGCAGTGATCAAACTGAATTTCAGTTGATGGGAAAGCAGAACTGTTCACTGGCATGCTGGTCACTTCAGTTATGTTGTTTCCCATTATAGCCCCTTGGCCATAGAAGCTATCATCAAGCTGAAATTGGAATTTCTGCTGTTGCTGTTGATTTTGACCACCAATAACATTAGCATTCCTAGAATCCAGCTGAAACTGAAATTTCTGTTGTTGCTGTTGCTGCGGCAGATTTTGGTCCCCCATAAAATTGACATTCCTGCGGTCCAGATGGAATTGAAATTTCTGCTCTTGCAGTTGCTGCTGATTTTGATCTCCGATAACATTGGCACTCCCAGGATTCATGTTCTTGTCTCGCTGAAGATTGGTATCATAGAAAGACATAAGATCAGAAATCGATTTTTTCCCATCTTCTGGAAGTCCAAGCCCTGAAACGTTAAATGAAGGGGTCTGGTTTGGAGCTGCTGCCTTAGTTTGGGGAAATGGGAGAGAAAACACAGCTGGTTTGTCACTGTTAATTTGGAAATTAGACATTCCAAATCCCTGAGAAGTGTTAGTGCCGTATGAGCAATTCATTTGGTGATTATTTCTTGCAGTGACGTCGAGAAACCCAAATCTGGAATCATTGTAGGGGCATTGAGGATACTCGCACCTAAACATCTTTTGATCAACCATCATGTGTGGCTCACCAGCAGGCTGCTTCCTTTTCTGAATGAAACTCATGTTTGTCTCAACATGTTCTCCCTTAATTTGTGGAGCCACTGGTGGCATCATAAATATATCTCTTGGTCCAGCAGCTGTTGCCATGTTGAAAAGATTGACATCAAGAGGTTTGCAATCCTCTACTTCAACATTGGGTTCATCATCCACTCCTTCAACATCATAATCACTGGAATCGCTGATGATAAAAGAACCACTTCCACCAGCAGATATGGGAACGCAGCTATCTGGATATAATTTTCGAGACAGTGCTTCTTCCTGATTAATTATTGCCAACCAAGTGGCGCTCTCCTTGGCAGTCATTTTATCCTGTAAACATTTAGACTGACGAACAAGCTTGCGAATCTTGGCAATATCAGGAGACAAGTGCTTAATCACTGCTGTTAGAACACTGACTTTCCAAGCCTTCTTCAGATCATGGGGCTTCTTGTATGGAGGAGGACCCTGATCCTTGGGCAAACCCTGTTGAGGCCACCATTCCTCATTCCCAGTGGGCCACCATGGGGGGGCAACGCCTTTCTCCAGGGGGAAACGCCTCTGAGGTGGATCACAGTGCTGCATCAGGGCTGACAGAAGCGATCCAAGAGTTGTATCCTGAAGTTCCTGCAAGGTGTGAGGTGTGGATGCTGCTGGACCACAATCTTCACTCTTTCCAGGGATTGCATGGTCTGCTTGATACTTGGAAATAGCAGCAGGCCCATTCCGATCAAACCTGACTTTTTCCTTCCACCATCCCCGGAGATTGTCAGATGCTCCACTCACTGGCTTTCCCTTCTCAGGAATGATCCCATACACAAAACCCTGAGCTTTGCAAACTTCCATCATTTTCAGCATATATTTCAGGATACCATCTTGAGCTCGTGACATCTTCTTCCTTCGTGCTTGCTCCTGCGACTGACGCTGTTTTGCATTATCAACAACTTCTGTATTCTTACTCTGCTCTTTAAGTCGCCTAAGCAACATTCTGTCTCTCCACATCCTCCTCTCCAACTCGTCCACATCCATCTCTTCATCGCTGTAATCCTCCTCGATTGTTGCCTCTGGTTCGCATTCTGGAACCACATCCATTTCTCCAGGAGCAGCCGAGAAAAAGTCCAGATTGTTGCAAAATCCCATTTCTTCAAAGATTCCCATTTCAGCACACGCCAGAGTCAGCTTGGTTTTAAGAAATGGATGGATGACTAAGCTCAGTTAAGATTGGCTTCACCTCTCTTGCGATATCAATCTCCGTGCACAGCTATCGCTTAGAAGCTCACCTATTCTTATACTTTGCAATTCAGAGTATATGATGCAGGAAGAGGCAGCCACAGCTAAGCTCCTGCGAGCCAAATAAATGCACTTAAATAATTGGTGAAAGTTTCTCCAATACTCTATCTTGCAGTAGATCGTGTACAATGAATCATTAAACTCTGATTTAATGTAAAACACAGAGTATGGAATAGCATAGACACCATGAATTAGACTAATACCTAATTACCAAACAATAAAAAACAGAGTAACTGTTTTAGAAGACCGACAAAGCGTATACCCACCGACATACAAATATAATCATATGTCCATTACGGCTCTCTTTAGCTGGACATTTGTAAGACAAACAAAAAAACAAATATGCAAACATAACATACAGCAAGCTTTATCATCAACAGCATCAGAACCAGTTACGGTTTGAAACAAATGAACTTGCTTTTCTCGTGTCAGTGAGAAAAATAATTCCAGAGATATGAAAACTGCATGCAACCTGATGGTAAATCAATATCACCAAGAAGCAGACAACATAAATTCAAATCCTAAGCGAAAAAACCGCGGATCCCAACCTCCACTCGGACACGTCAACAGGGTGTCTAGGCGGTGGGCTATGTCTTGACATGCCCAACAACTAGTCTTAATTACATCTAAGCATACCTATATTACCAAAAAAAAAACCAATAATAATATAATGAAATTAGATACAATACCTCAACCCCATTTTACATGTCAAGATATCAAGAAAACACAAAAATTTTTCAAATTAAAAGTTAGCAACCAACGACTCAGTCATAAGCACAGTTACAAAATAAACAAGAGGGCACCATCTTCACTGATGATCATCATAACATAGAAGCAAAAGTTTTAAGAGGGTCAAAACTATAATCCATATAAACCGTAGATCTACCTGTAACTGGATTTTGTTACATCACTAACAACTAAGATTAAACAGCATGTGATTCTCTACCAAAAATAAGAGAGAGAGAGATGTGTGTGATTATTCATAGCTTATTAGACAAAAAAACTTCCAGCAAAATTGCTTGTTAAGTAAGCAGAGAAAAAAGAAAGAAAGAAACTCACCCTTTCAACAATAACAACACACTCACCCTTTCAACAATAACAACACTGTAAGTCTTTAACAAAATCAGATGTTAGATCTTTTAAGATGAATTTCAAGCCTTTTGTTACACAAACAAGTATAATAAGTCTCCTAGAGCCATCTTTCCTGAAAACTAAGCGGTGAAAGGACACAACGCGCCATGAATTAGCAGGGAACCAAAAGGGTCATCACTCATCACCATGATACATGAAAAGACACTAAGAATCAACAGGATTCCTTTTTCTGTGTGACATAAATGATGATTAATTAATTACAAGATATTGATTGATATCAACAATTAATAGTGTGTACAAAATTCCACGACAGTACAATTAATAAGCACAGAAGATCAAGCAACATAACAACACTTAACCACGAAAGACATGGTTTGATACAAAATTTAAGACATGGGATCCAAGATTTATTGATAAATAAAGAAATGAAGAAAAAAATTGTATCTTTACCAAGTTAATGAGTTGTGGATTCGTAAGAGCTGCTGCAACCATTGAAGAAATTAACAAAGTTTCTCTCTTCTACCTTTCTGGGGTTAAGAAGAAGAAGAGGAAGAAAAGGAGGAAGAAGAAGGAGAAGAAGAATCTCTCTTCTCTTGTGTCATGATATTGCTCTTATGCTTACTGTTTAGACAGAGAGAGAAGAAGTAGGGACCTTAAATGCCTTAAAGCCGTTTGGGTTAAATTTTTCTACTGCTACTGTCCCATGGAGAAAAAAAAAACAAGGAGAAAAATGCAAGGAGGGAGGGAGAAAGGTGGCAAATTGTCTGAAAGAGGCAGATAAATGGAAAGAAGTCTATTTGGGTGGGTGAATTTATAGATAACCATGGTTAGGGTGGCTTTCACCGTGGTTAAACCGTGGTGATGGTTGGAGTTTTGGATAATTTGGAGTTATTCATTTATTTTCTTGAGAGTTTGCAAAGAGTTTATTATATTGGGATTTTCTCTTGTGTGCTTATTCACACTCAAAGTATGGTGTTTTATGGCAATGTTGGTGGACAAATGGGTGTAGATGAAGGGGAAAAAAAAAGATTTTGGTGAGGGATGGACTCAAAAGAAGCTAGGCATCATTTTTTTTTCAAGTTTGGTGGTGGAGAAATTATTATTTTTTTAATTCTTTGATAACTTTTTTGTTCAAAAGAATTAGGATTTACTTAACATGAAAAAAAAACTCATTTAAAGTAGAATTTTATAAATGGTGTAAAATTTATTTTTGAAAATGATATAAATAAGAATAATGAAAAGTAATTATTTTTTCTTTCTTTGTGCGATTCTTCTAGTTTTTAAATTTCAAAAGATAATTTAAAAGTGAGATTATCATTTTTTTTCTATTTCATTTATAAAATTCTTAGATTGAAGTAAATGAATCATTCATTTTTAAAAATTATGTAAATTACCAAACCAATCTTTCAAACTTTATAATTATTTCGTATTATTATTTAAAGAATTATTAATCTATTATAATTTATTTATTTAAGACAGAACAGTCATATATTAATTAGATATTAATCTCAAATTTATTATTTCAAGAACAATAAAAAAACTTGCTCTGATTATTTTAAAATCACAAGCTAGTATAAAATTTCCCTGGTGGGATTTAACAAAAGTTGCAAGAACCACTCAATATGAACACAAACTATTGAAATCTCCTCGTAAAAAATTAAGGCCCCGTTTATTTGCTGAAAAATAATTTTTTTTAAAGTGAATTTCGGGAAAGTGAATTATTTTCTGATGTTTGGTAATGTAATGGAAAATAAGTTGGAAAATATTTTCTAATGTTTGGTTATGTTATGAAAAATGAGTTGAAAAATAACTTATTAATGTTTTATTTTTTTCAAGTTTATTAAAATAATGATGAACAAATCTTACAAATTAAAAAGTTGAACGAGAATGAAACTGAAAAAAAATATAATTTCATAAATTATCTTAAATAAGATAAATAATAATTAAAATAATAAAGATCAAATCTAAAAAATAAAAAAATTGAAAGATGAAGAAATTAAAATAATAATAATTAACATTCATAAATTATTTCAAAAAAATAAGTAACAATCAAAAGAACGAGGATCAAATTTGATAGATAAAAAATTTAAATTAAAAAATGATAATGGAAAAGCAAATAACAATTATAAAAATAAGGACCAAAATTAATATAAAAATTAAATTATAAGGGATGAAATTGAAAAACAAATATTCAAAACAATATATATACATAGCAATCATAAATTTGAGGACCAAATTTTATATAATCAGCAAATAATATGATATTTCTAAATTTTTCATAACTTTCAAAAAATGTTTTCCGCTTAAAATAAAAGGAAAATATTTTTCTGAAAACCAAGCTATATTTTTCTTTGATTGAAAAGTGTTTTTCGTTGACAGAAAAATATTTTCTATTGGCTAATTTATCTAATGACAAATAAATATAAAAAAATTTAATTTTTTTTTTAAAAAACCAGTTTTCGAGAAACAAACGTGTTTAAATGAATGATGAAAATAGTGGTGTGAGTAACTACACCATAAGTTTTCTGGAATGGAAACGGACAGCACTTAGAGTCGGGGCGGCTCCCGAACGTGCATGTATGGAAACCTTGCTTCGTGGAAGGAGGTCAAACCTTGATTAATTAATTATATTTACTTGATTTCATAGTTTTTATTTTAATTATTTTATTGGATTTCAGTTTACCCTCTATTTTTTTTTTTAAGTTCCAAGACAGTCACCAACATCTGGGCAGGCTAGATATTTTAAGATTTTTAATGCCAGCTTTATAATTAAATTAAATTAAATTAAATTGATTTTTACACCTTCTAAATTTGTGCTTTGCTTGTGACCTTGGAGCCCTTCTTGGGCTTGACAGTTTGCTCTATCTTATCTTATTTTCTAAAATTGCCGGATATATTTTGTACGGTACACTGATTTTGCTATATGTAATCACAATAAAGTTTTTCCTGCCTGTGATTTAAATTAAGAAAGTCATGATTATATTCCCAAAAAAAAAGAAAAAAACAAAGTTTTGATTGTTTTCTATTCTGCTTCAATCGCTGATAGCACACACTTGATTTTGGTATAGTTCCAGCTGGTCAATTCAGGAATTTGATTAATATGTTTCTTGGCCAAGTGAGATGTTTAAACCTAGGCAGAACAATAAAATAATTATGAAAATTCTAAGAAGTATAGCAGATGGGATTTTATATTTGTTTTCTAGAAATCACTAGTTCGAGTCTCACAAATTTTAAAGCCACTAGAGACTTACATAATCGTTAACTTTAGGGTCCATGTGATTAGTTGGGGTACACACAAGCTTCGACAGACATGGCTTAAAATTTAAAATTTAAATTTGTTTTTTAGAAATCACCAGTTTGAATCTCACAAACTTCAAGACTACTAGAGACTTATATGATCGTTAACTTTAGGGTCCATGTGATTAGTTGGGATGCACTCAAACTGGGACAGACACCATATTAATTAAAAATAATAAAATAATTATGAAATTGCTAATAGGGACACACATGCAGGTTAAATTTAGTATAATATCCAACATTACATGGAATTTCTCGATTTATTAAATTTTCTCAGGTGAATCTATGCGGAATGCCCATGTGAATAATTAGGAGTTAACGATATTGTTATATATAAAATTAAAAAAAATAAATAAAATAAAAAAATGCAATGAGGTGGAGTGTAGCTGCACATTATTGCTGAAGTGTCTCCAAGGTTCATTGAACCTACACTCTAAGGTGGCGCTTTCCTGCTTTGGTTTCAGTTTTATTCCTTCCAACTTGCTCGTCCAGTGTATTTTAATTAATGTTTGTAGCATTAATAATGCCGTGTCCGGTGGCTTTTCAAGCATATATTCAAGATTAGACAGTGTATTACACTGATTCAAGACGAGTTTAAACATTAATCACACCTCTCATCCTTTAAAAACAAATAATATGATATGTTTCGGTCAAAACTATATATTATTATTATTATTATTCATCAACTACTTCAAAATAGAAGCCAAGTTGCTAGCATTGACTGGCAAGCAAACCAGGAAGAAAGGATGGCTTCGTCACAGGCACACACACATTTATATAGAATGATGCCGCGCAGACAACTACGTTGGTAGCATTTAATGATGGTGGTAAAAGATTCTTTGTTTTTTCATTTTAAAAATATATTTTTTAATTATTATTTTTTAAAATTTTTAATTATTTTGATATGTTGATGTTAAAAATATTTGTTTTTTTAAAAAATAACCGTTACCAAACTTCGTTACAACTTGATTTGATTTTTAAAAATATTTTTTATTTTTTATTTTTATTTTGAAATAATTAAGTTTATTCAGTGGATTTAAGGTGGCGAGTTTATTAACTTTGATTTTGAAGTTGTGTGTTTATTTATTTTTGTTTTTTAAATGTTTTTTTGAAAAAATATTATTTTTTTTGGTGCTTCGTATTATTTATTTTTGAGTTATAAGATTGTTTTGATGTGTTTATATTAAAAATAAATTTTAAAAAATAAAAAATATTATATTAATATATCTACAAATAAAAAAAATACTTTAAGGCTCTAATAAAACGACAAGCATGGGCCGCATAAGCAAAGCTGGTCATAGTAAAGATGAAGAAAAATATGACTATTCACCAACGACCACAGAATATCTACTGATACACAAGTTGAGAACAGCAAGTGTGGCATAAGCAAAGCCGGTCACAGTAAATATCTGGAAAAATATGACCTATCATCCAACGACCACAGAAACTGCCGTCGATGTCATTATTTCTACTCAGCAGTAAAAATCAAAACCTTTTTTTTTCTTAAAAAGAAAAAGGAACCACCAGCAGCAGCAGCAGGAGCAGCCGCCACGCAGATGGCGCAAGCAACTGCCTCCTTGTAAAAAATCCACCTAAAAGTCCCTCTCAGAACTTGACACGTACTACCTCCAGTGAGTCCCGCCTTGTCTTAAGAATGGTGGGGGACATGTCTGCTCCTCGAATCAAATGATTCAATCACGTGGCAGCTAACCCCTTCTTCCTTCCTTTGTCCGTTCCCTTGCAAATTTTGTGGTCTTTCACTGGTTTACAGTCATCGGATTAAAAAAAGCTTTAAATATAATAAAAAAATATCTCTTCACTTAACCCAAGTTGAAAATTAAATTATATGTAAGGTTTTTTTGGTATAATTCTATCGAAAGAGTACATAATTGAAATAAATAAAAGGGGAGCGGAAAGAAAAAAAAATTGGAGGCAGGCAATAAAGAACGAAGAAGAAGAGGCGAGTAATTTTGAGATATTCATGTTTTAGATTTGTTTTTAAAAAATTATTAGTTTGAATTTTATAAATTTTAAAATTATTAAAAATTTATATAATTATTAATTTTAAAATTTATGAAATTAATTAAAATATATTTAAACTGTTTAGACATTCATATTAATAATAATAAAAAAAAACAGAAAAAGAGGAGAGTGGAGCTCTATATTGAAGCAGTATCACCCCTTGCAAGAATTGCTAGAGGACATGATGATATTTTGGCACTAGAGGACATGGGGATTGACACTCTCGTAATTCAAGCCAAGTTCATGATAGTGACTGAGACTTTTAATTTGATTGTTCCTTCTTGCCTCCTCCTCTTCTTCGCCAGTTCTTCCCATATGGATGCAATATATGGATGCCACCCGTAGTTCTTTTCTGTTCTTGAAACGCTGTGTTTTTAGATCTGGCTCGCCCTCTCGATTCCTTCTGGATAAGTGTTGCCGCGGGACTTCACTTGGATATAATAATAATAATAATAAATTCTAGAAGTGATAAAATTCCACCGTAAAGTTTAATTTTTTTTTTAATTCAAAATAATATTATTTTAATTTAAACTAATATTTAAATAACATTGTTTTAATTAACTCAAATCAAGTCATTCAATCATTTACTTGGATCGTTAACTTGGTCATGGATCAAATAGGGTTTAATAATTTTAATCTGGAATCATTCCTTTATTGCTGTGTGTGAAAGTGCATAAAGTTTGCATTTACTACAACTTTGGGGTTTAGAGCGGAAATAATAATTTGTTGTTGATTCAGTTAATTAAGTATTTGCACTATCCATTCCAATTAATTAAGTATAGTTTTTTTTTTTTTTAATTATGAGTTTATCCCGTGTCTAATCGAATACTCCTTCTCACCACGTTAATTATTTATTTCATTTTTTTTAATTCGGTTGGATGGGATTTTAAACAGAGATATTTAATAGATTGAATTAATAATACAAGGATTTTAAAATGAATTGATGAAAATAAACAATGGAATGGTGTTTGAAAATGTGATTGCGTTGATTTTCAAAGTATTTTTTACTCAGAAATATATTAAAATAATATTTTTTATTTTTTTAAAATTATTTTTCACATCAGCGTATCAAAATGATTTAAAAACATCAAAAAAAATATTTATTTAAAAAAAAATAAAAAAAATTTAAAATTTTTAAAATATTTTTAAAATATAAAAACAAACATGAAAATAATTGTGATTCACTGGTCTAAAATCTTGTCGGGGAATAAAACAAGATGGAAATAGAAAAAGTCAAATACACGAGGCCAAATAATGGGTTTTCACTGGATTAATTTATTGAATTATCTAGATTTAACCAGTCAATTTTCACCTATTTTTTTTAAAAAAAAGAAATCTAACCCAAGTAAAGCCATACTTAAGAACACCATCCCCCACACTTTGGTACAATTGACGATAAAAATCCTCTACCTCGAAATTCATATTATTATTATTATTATCCCACGAACGATACCATGGTTATAAATTATAATAACATAACATTATTAAACAAACATTTTAAAATATCTTCCACAAACCTATAGAATTGAGGGGATAATTTAATTTTTTGTTTCTTTACGGTAGAGTTCGTTTTGAGAGTGATAATGGCTGTAAAGCCAGGGCCTAGATGATAAGGTCAACAACTATGCTTGCCAGAGTATTGTCTGCTTGGAAGGAAGAGAAAATATCAAGCATCGTGTTTATCCCAAGTCCACTAGGCTGGACATGCGAGCTTCATCCAATTAATTACATGTATCTATCAATGGAAAAATCAAATCCCAATAATAAAATAAAATAAAAATATTAGGATATGGCCTGTTTTCATAGCCTAGTACTTCCTCTCCTATGAATTGGGTCTGGGTCACTTGAGATGAAAGGGGCCTTATATGCAAGCAAGCAAGGTCAGGCACTCGTGGGCTGCTTTCTCTTTGTTTTCAACAGAACATCCCTAGGCTAACATTTAGCTATTCCCTTTTCTTTTCTTTCTTTTCTTTTTAAAAAACGAATACATATTCTTTTAAAGAAAAAATAAAATAAATCTATCTTTGTGAGAGAATCAATTCAATATATCCAAAGGGATTTCACTTGAGAGAATGTGTTAAAAAATAATATAAATCATACCCTGAAATCTCATCTTATAATTTAAGCTTTTGGATCGAATTAGTTCTTTGATAATCTTTAAAACAATTTGAAATGAATTTATATATTTTAAAACATGAATTACAAGGAGAAATATCTTCTTTGTCTTTACTATATCTGGATTTTATGTTTTGAGATACTAACCAAACACTACTGTATATAAATGTATCTACTTAGCGACTATTTATTTTGATTTTGATATGCGGTGGAATTGAAACATTAAAAAAATAAATTAAAAAAACATTAATAATTTCTCTTGATACATTCAAACTACAATGATACATTTATAAAATATGGAATGGAATGTATAGTTTATAGTTAAAAAAAGCTGAACACTCTATTGTTCAAGAAATTATTTTGAGTTTCTTGGAATGGAATGCTTCAAAATACATGTCGACTTTTCTTAAATTATTCATTGATACAATTAGGTTGGCGATTAACAAAGGTAAATCACCTTAACAAGGAGAACAAGAAGCGTTGCCGTTGCATTATGCAGCCTTGTATTTGGTGACAACTACACAAGAAAACGTTATGGGCATAGCTTGTTATGCTTCAACATGAGAAGCACTCCCAACATTTTCAACTTGCCTTCCCCTAGTGCCTTGCACGTACAACTATGCTACCATTTTTTGCTAACATATAAAAGCCTCTCCCACCCACCATTAATCCTTGCATCATAAACAACACAACAGCAACAACAAAGGGTGCTAAACATGTCTTCTCTCAAAGCCTATGGCAAACTTGACGAGGCCGAGCAAGCACGGCTCGAGGCTCGTCGAAGAACCCGCAAAAGAATCACCATCATAAGCCTTTCTTCAATACTTCTTGTTGCCATTGTTGTTGCTGCTGTGGTGGGGACTAGTGCTTCTAGTGGAAACTCAAAGAAGGGTGGAGCTGATAAGTCACTCTCCACATCAGTCAAAGCTGTTTGTGATGTCACATTGTATAAGGATTCTTGTTACAATAACCTTGCTCCTGTGGCTAAGCCAGACCAGCTCCAACCCGAGGAGCTTTTCAAATTGGCAATCCAAGTGGCCAAGAATGAATTGTCAAAAGCCTCTCAGCATTTCTCCAAGGATGGAGGGGTGCTTTACAATGGCGTCAAGGATAATATGACAATTACAGCCTTGGAAAATTGCCAAGAGCTTTTGAGTTTGGCATTGGACCATCTTGATAACTCATTGGAAGCAGGTCATGGTGTCAGTGTGATTGATATTGTGGATGATCTAAGAACTTGGCTGAGTACTTCAGGCACTTGCTATCAAACATGCATTGATGGCCTTTCGGAGACAAAATTAAAGGCTACTGCTAATGATTATCTCAAGAGTTCAAGTGAATTGACTAGCAATAGCCTGGCAATCATCACTTGGATCTCCAAGGTTGCAAGCTCAGTGAACATCCATAGGCGCTTATTGAATTACGAAGACCAAGAGATGCCCAAGTGGCTGCATCCAGAAGCTCGTAAACTGCTTCAAAGTTCAGATTTGAACAAGGCTGATGCTATCGTGGCTCAAGATGGGTCGGGAAAGTACAGAAGAATCACTGATGCCCTCAAAGATGTTCCTGAAAAAAGCAAGAAGAGGTATGTGATCTATGTGAAGAAAGGAATTTATTTCGAAAATGTTCGTATCGAGAAGAAGCAATGGAATGTCATGATGATTGGTGATGGAATGAACGCAACAATTGTATCTGCGAGCCTGAACGTTGTCGACGGAACTCCTACATTCTCAACTGCAACATTTGGTAAGTCCTTATTCTTGTCCCACACAGGACTAATCCTCCTATATTGGTTGCGTGCTAACCAAAATTTAGCTATGGAGATAGAGATTAGAAACTTAGAATTAGCTAAATGGCTGGCAATCATGTTCCTTTTTCTGCAGCTGTGTTTGGGAAGGGATTCATTGCTAGAGATATGGGGTTCCGTAACACAGCCGGTGCAATCAAGCATCAAGCAGTGGCCCTGATGTCAAATGCTGATATGTCGGCCTTTTACAGATGCAGCATGGATGCTTTTCAGGACACTCTCTACACACATGCGAATCGGCAATTCTACCGTGAGTGCAACATTTATGGAACAGTTGATTTCATCTTTGGAAACTCAGCTGTCGTCATTCAAAACAGCAACATACTACCCAGGAAACCCATGGAAGGCCAACAGAACACCATCACTGCACAAGGCAGGATTGACCCTAATCAAAATACTGGAATTTCAATTCAGAACTGTACCATCTTGCCTTTTGGCGACTTGAGTTCTGTCAAGACTTACCTTGGCCGACCTTGGAAGAATTACTCAACAACTGTATTCATGCGTTCGATGATGGGGAGCTTGATCGACCCTGCTGGATGGCTGCCATGGATAGGAGATACAGCACCTCCTACCATATTCTACGCTGAATTTGAGAATTTCGGGCCTGGTGCTTCAACAAAGAACAGGGTTAAATGGAAGGGCTTGAAAACCATTACCAATAAACTAGCTAGGAAATTTACAGTGAAGGCATTCATCCAGGGAGAAGAGTGGCTCAAAGGCACTGGTATTAGCTACAAACCTGGTCTCTGACTGTGATACATATCGCAGAGAACATTTCCCTTTCTGTGTTCCTCTCATGTTTCTGTTCGCTTTATGTTGTTTTCCGCTACCATTTTTTGTCAATACTTTTTACCTCACAAGATTGATTGATTGTAAGTTCAGTTTGAAACAAGACTACAATCTCAAACAATGAAATTTCTTGGCTACATAAGTTACTGCTAAATACCATGTATTTTATTAATTTGATCTGACAGTCCTTACAATCTGTCTTGTTACTGAATTACAAGAAATCCAGGAAGTGTCGACTTGAGAAGAATGAAAAATATTGTGAAGCAATAAGGTCCTTATTTATAATCAAAGTAGTCCTCCAGAGAAGGGTATGTCAGTGAAAGGCAACCAAGTATCCCCCGTTGTTAAATTGTAGACAGTAAAATTCGCAGCTTGCGTAGCATTCATAAGATTATAACCAGGCCATTTCACTCTCCTGCTAGTGTTTGCACCAGGCCCATAATTCTGAAACTCACCATAGTAAATAGTGTCTAATCCAACAGTTCCATTCCATTCTAGCCATCCAGCTGGCTGAATCAGCTCTCCGATATACGATTGCATGATCACAGTTCTAGAGTACAACTTCCAAGGTCGCCCCAAAAAGTTCGAAGTGGTGTTACTGCCTGTCGAGTTCGTGTATGCCATAGCCAAATCAGGTGCAGCCTCAATTGTGCAATTTTGAATGGAAATCCCAGTATTTTGGTTTGGATCAGTACGACCTTGCGCAGTGAAGGCATTCTTCTGGTTAAGCATTGGCTTACGAGCATATAAATTGCAGTTCTGAAAGACAGCAGCAGCATTTCCGAAAATGAAATCTACAGTTCCATATATATCACATTCCCTGTAGAATTGCCTCAAGGAATGCACATAAAGAGTATCCTGATAGCCTTCAAAGCTGCACTGGTAAAAAGTGGAGAGATCAGCATTGTTCCTCAGAGCTACTGCTTGGTGCTTCTGAGGACCTGCCGTGTTCCTGAACGTAATGTATACTCCCACAAATCGCTCCCCAGAAACAGCTGCAGCATGAAATCAAAACTCGTCGGGATTTTAAACACCAGTGGAAATTCAGTCTTCAATAATCATAAATTGAGATTGTATGTGGTTAGTGTTTCAAGACAAAGATATACAAGAGACGAGAGTGTATTTTTGTCTTTTTTCACATGATCTTTGGTCTCTGTCTTTTTTTTTTTTTTGAAGAAAACAACAAAGTGGAAATTCTCTTACCAAAAGTCGAAGAATTAAAGGTTGTCCAGCCATCCATTACACTATGGTTTCCCGTGATGATGGTCCGATTAATCCCTTCTCCAATCATCATTATGTTCTTCTTCTTTTTGGGAACCACAACATACTCCTCATAAATCCCTTCTCTAACAAAAATCACAAAGTAGCCATCTTCAGGTGTTGAACTGTTTGGAGCAAATGCAATGGCATCTGTAATGGTTGTAAAGTTGTCGTCGCCATAAGGGCCAACAATCACTGAATCATTTAGAAGAATCCCGTCGCCAGAATCATCAGAAAGGATGCGTTCTCCCCTGTGGCAATTGCTTGATTTATGGCAGGATGCTGTTCTCTTTAAAGCCTGCAAATCATGGGTTCATCAGTTTCTTCATCTATACAAGTAATTAAAACCAGAAACATGATTAATCATTTACAAGAATCCAAGGCCATTTTTTTTTTGTCCTTTCCGGCTGAACCAAATAAATTATTGAGAGCCCATTAATTATAAGTCTATACATTGATACTAAGTCTCTTTATATAATTTTTTAGCTTGAATGATTAGAGTATCATTCTCTGTGTATTGATACTAAATCTCTTATCAAACAAGAATTAACAACAAAATCTAGAAAAAAATCCACCAGATTATTCGGAAAAAATCAATCTCGCATCTGTATTATTATTTTTAATTTCTTTTTTCCTGAGCTGAGACCCGAAGAGATTATAAAAAAGAAGGCCCACTGATTCAAAAAAACAAGGTAGTATATATAATTAATTTTACGCTATTGATTATAGTTTATAAACGGATCTCCCGTAATTTAATAATTGCTTAAAGAGTTGACTTTAAGAGAGTTCAAACACACAAGAGTTGTTATTTAGATACACAAACACGTGACATCCTCTGGCAGTAGCGTGCTTGTTCTCTAAAATAGCTGAGACCAAAATAGTTGACCGGACATGTGAAGGAAACCTTTTCCTCCAAGCATCATGCATGGCACACCGACACTACAATTATTTTCCTACAACCTCTTTTATTTGTCTCTAATCAATTTTATTTTATTTCTTGCTTAAACCCCATATTAATTACAATTTTATACAATAATCAATCACATCATCAATTGAGAGTGTTTATACAATGGTGGTGCGAATGATTTTTAAAAATATTTTTTTGTTTTAAAATAGATTAAGATAATTTTTTAATTTTTAATTTTTAACATCAATATATTAAAATTATAAAAAAACACTGAAAAAAATATTAATTTAATACCCTTTTCATGCAAAAGCAGAATTTTTAAATGCACCAACACAGAAAATAAGAACACAATATAATAGCTAGATCGGGAGTTGCCAAACTTCAAATCTCAAGAAGTCAGTCAAAATTACAGCTAGACATCCCATGCCAAATGGACGCAATTTTGATTTTAACACCGGTTAAAAAAACTGTTGGGTTCAGCAATTTGGTCCTCCACGACGAACAGCTGGAGCGAGCAAGCATAGGCCAATTTGATGGGCGTTGACTACGTAGAGTGGCTCCTGGCTAGTCTTGCAAGTGTACTGGTCATTTTACTAGTCTAGACAACAACTTATTGGACCACGTATACTTGAAGCCAGTTTGGTTAAAATTATAAATGTTTTTGTTTTTTGAGGTATTGATATTAAAAATAAATTAGAAAAATATTATTTTATTTTTAGATAAAAAAATAATTTAAAAGACAACTACAAACATGCTATTAGCCCCCACACATCTTTTACTCAGTTGTATCAAGCTAGCCACACGAGCAATGTTTGTTAGGATCTTCTATATACGGGGTCCCTAAATTAAACTCAAGCAAGTTAAGCACTACTTTTAGACCATAGAGCGGCCATCTGAGCCACAGTGTAGACCGTAGACTACTATATTTCTTGATTAATGAGGTGCGCATATATATATATATATATATATATATATATATATATATATATATATATATATATATGCATTAGTTCTTCTCCTAAATCACTAGGTTAATGTTCTAGTATTATAGGTCAATCTAGAAAGCTGTGAGGCTCCATGGCCTAAGCTTAGTGTTTTTTTCCTTCTTGTTTTCCTCCTTTTGTTAATAGCCTAAGCTAAGCTTAGGTCTAATCGAGATTTCATAGAGTTAGACTTGACCCGTATAGGCCAGTACCCTTGTTTACAAAATAATCACATATATAAATATATCATAAACAGTTGCTAGCAAGAGGAAGCATTAAACTTTGGAGAGAGAAAAATAATTGCATTTCATGATACCTTGATAAGAGTTTCCAGTGGTTCACGAACCCCCTTCGTCAAGATTCCATGATGATGAGACCCTTTTCTTCCCTTGTTCTTCTTCAAATTCTTCTCCAGTGAATGTGTGACCAAAGCTAGAGACACGCTATACAATTGAGTGCCATTAGAGAGAGGCACAGACAGAGCACTGGCAATGCTGCTCTTGGACTGAACCAACCCGTCGTAGCAAGATTGTTGGTTGGTCACTACCCCACTGAGCAAACTCTTGACTCTCTCGACCAACACATCATTCATTGACTCGGCTGATTTCAACTCACTAGATATGGTCACAAAGTAGTCCACGTTGAGTTCCATGAGCTCATGGCAATCTTGTAAAGCACCAAACTCTTCATGGGTCATCTTGGAACGTTGGTTTTTGTGCGTTAAGTGATAGTTTATAACTTTAGACAATCTTTTTGCTTGTTTATGGCATTGTTTGACTGAAAACTTGCTGTACTCATAAGGGTTCGAAGAAGATGAAGGGAATGTTGTTAAGATTGAACGACAAAGCTTAGGATAGAGGGTGGATTTGCATGCATCGGAAGGCGATTGTGGTGCTACCGGTGGTGGTGGTGGAGATTGAGAGGAGATTAACAAAGGTGAAAGGATGGAAAGAAAGGCAAGGAAGAGACACAAGAATGGTGGGTGTTGCATTTTGACTTAATTTCTACAAATTAAGTGTTTGCATGTGAAGAGAAAGGCATAGCATACATGGGCTTTAAATAGATAGCGAAAACGCGTTATAATTATTGGAGGCATGGGAAGGTGGCGTTGGTTCGTGGGATTTGAAGAAATATATTTATTTTAGGTCAGGAATGTGTTTGGAACTTGCTAAGAAAGGCAGCGTTCACTTGATGAAAAAATAGTGTTACGTAGCTATTGAACTCATGATTTTTTTAATGGCAGTCATGTGAGTCGGTTCAAATCACAAAAACTGGACTCAGTTGACTCACAAGACCAAACAGTTTTTTAGGCTGGAATTCTTACTGGAGCACATGAATGATTGAATCTTTGCATGGGACTCGTATATGTGCGGAGAATAATCTGAAGGGCTAATCACATTGACTACAGCATTATCAGCATGGTTTTGCAATCTCCGTTTTCATCTCCTTCTCCTTTTATTAATATTAATTTATTGCGCATCGAAGGAAGACTTACTGTTGTTTTAGCCATTGCTGATCCAGCTAGGATCAGGCTGAGCTAGTTTACAGTACAGAGCCTGACCTCGGCTGGTTTTTTCCAAGTACAAGCTCACAGGTTCAGAGTCAAGCTCATCTTACCACCTTACTTTTATGATAAAGTTAATTTTATATGGGACATGCCGTCAGAAAAGTACTAGATAATTCAATTTATAGTTCATTTAATTCACATCATTAATATATATACCTCCTCCATCTACCCTCTTAAATTCTCTAATGGAATCCAGATTTAAGAGTGAAATCATCAGCAGAACAATGACTTGGTAGGGACTGCAAAGAGGAAACATGGTGGCCAGATTAAAGTAAAAGCTTGAAGAATGGTGGTTAATTTCTGATGCTTTAAAATTGAAAGGTCATAACTCCCAAGTTCCTAACTTCAGGAACTGATAACTACTTCAGTGAAAGCACTTTTCATCTATGCTAGCACTTCCTTGAATAGGCCAGATAATATACAGAGTTCCTCTGTATAAAATGAATCAAGAATCCAATCGCAAGAACTACTTACCTAAACATATTTACTATTTATTTCCATAGCTATCATGGACTGGCCGATAATAGATTCGATAGCTTGTTGACCCATAGCCTAGCCCAAGCTAGGTTTACAAAAGTTAATGTTGTCAAATCTGAGTGATTCGGGAGTCTATTTATGACTTGGCTAAATTCGGATGAGGTCCATCTGGTGAACTTTAAGGGATTGTTTTATTTTCGTTTGCAACAATATTTTTTTAATTTAAAATAATAATATTTTTATTTTTTAAATTCTAAAACAATATTATTTTATGATAGACCGAGATTAACCACCAACCTATAAATTAACTTAATCAATTCACAACCAGTTCTTGCACGTGTCTCATAAATATGTTTAAATCACTTATCTTCATCTCATCCCTGGCAAACATTAAAATATATATATATATATATATATATATATATATTGCTTTCCTCCATAAGCATAAAACATGTCATTTCCAAAGCAAACTTGGCATTCTTTAACAAAACATTTGGTCCCAAAAAACTATAGTAGACTATGATGATTTTAGAATAGTTCTAAAAGTATCATATCAGGCTATCAGCAAGGAAAAGCTTCTCACACCTCACCAATCGCAGAAGACTCTGCACAGCTTCCCAACCACAACATTTTACTGCAAGAATATCATGCTTTCCATCTAAATATTTCGATATAAATGGCAAAATTTAGTCGCCTCTTCTGTCTTCTAGCAGCTGCAGTCAGTTTATCGGTAACCTGTCCGCGCAAAAGAAGGTTAGGCAACATAGTATGGAGAGCTCATGACGTAAACAAAAGGAGTTAGAACTGTTATTGGAGAACTCACCATTATGAATCAAAACAATCATCGAACGCTGTACACGAACTCGCATGTTATCTTCTTGTTAGAGGCATGTACTCTTCACTTGCAACTCTCATGTTAAAGCCTGATAATGCCTTTCTTAATCCATCATTATTAGTAACTTGTACGCCTACCATGAATTTTGCGCATACCGGCCGGTGGTCGGAAAACCTGGACTCTCTACGTACGTAAGATAGTTGACGAATCCCATCTCCATACCAAAGTATTCTATCACACCTGCAATTTTGTTTAACTATTCAAGTACTTATTCGTAAAAATTTTTCATTTCAGTAATATAGGTGTAGGTTTTTTCTGCATATACCATGCTGGAGTTCTTCTTTTCTTTTGTGTTTCGATGGTCTCTCCAGCGTAAATGTCTGAGTTATAGGAGTATTTGTACGTTGGCGCGAAGGAGATCTCTCCCTCTTTCCATCCTCTGAACACTCGCCCTGCTTCCCTTTGAATTTTCAGCTGCCAGAACATGGACCGAATTCAGTTCGAGTATGCGGCAAAAAGAGAGGAATTAAAGCTAAACACACCTCTGGAGAGAATAAATACTGTGGCTGTTAGTACAGTGTGCTGATGTTGCATACAGTAACAAACATTCCTCATGTTTATTGAATAATAATGAAAACGTCTTAAGCTCCATATACGATAACATTCTTGTATTCCACCCTGATGATTTCGGTTTTTTCTAATTTAACCCTAGACAAAGATTCGCACAAAAAGATAAGGAAAAGATTTGTTCTTCAGATCTGTAGAGAACAAAATATTTGATGCCATTTTCACATTGCGTACAACTCCTTCCAAAGTTATTCTATTCAACGTAAAGGAAGGTAGGTACCTGATCTTTGTCAAGAAGTGTGTCCAAGTTATACTGCTCCAGAAGCCTTCGAGTCTCGGAGTAGCTCAAAGCTATCCTGTAATTCAAGTCCCCTAACCATATGACCCGACTAGGGCCATCAAAACAGATTTTAGAGAACATATATAGATGAGTAGAGTATCAAGGGATTCAACTAACAAAGATTTTCCAACGACAGGATTAGACTATTAATTGCTCAATGATTTCAGAGATGCTTACTCATGTTCCATGATTTTCTCAGGTATCCGACTACATGGAGATTTGCATATCCTTGAAAATTGTGTGTTCTTAATTATCTCTATGACATCCAAATTTCTCCTACGTTGATCTCCTTCTTTCTCTCCTGACGCCAAGTGACTACAAACAAAGCAGAAGCTTGTCTGATGGAAAGACATGCTAACAGATATACACCCCTGCAACCAGAGAATTAAACATGATTTCAAATGAGGAAGGTCTATGATTCTATCTTTATTTTCAACCATGAACCATGGACAGCTTATGCTCATAAACAATGCATGTCTATGTCTTAAATTACCTTGTTCCCAAGACAGCCTAAGATCCCACGGCCAACGTTAGAGATTCTCAAATGGCTTACATGTTGCACAAGCTCCTTCCTGACCCAAACAGTAACAAATATTCCGACCATTTGTTTCCCTGTTATAAGGCTGTACTTCATCTGGTTGGCACTAGCTGGAGTGGAAATTTCTGAAGATACATGATTGCTAAGTCCATCTTCATCCTCTTCCGAGGAACAGTAATCCTCGGTCATATTTGTTAATGGGGGCCGAACACAGCAATCCCTGCTATAATTCCTTTCCAATATGGGAGAGCAGTTGCAAGTCTTCAGCCTCCGTCGACTCTCAGTCCTGAAAGACTTGCAGACCTTTTTAAGAGAAGGCTTTTGGAAGAGAAGTGAGCTGCAAAGGGGTGATTTTGATCTTCTTGAAGCCATACTATATGATCTATTCAGTGATTGATTAATTAAAGCCAGCCATTTTGCGGCAGGCTCGCTGTCTTCTGCCACAAGCACATTTCCAGCGTTCAATGGAACAATTTCCTGAAAACTGGCAATCCAAAAAGGAAACAAAATGAAGAGCAAATCAACATACCTTATTTCACTAAAAGAATTAATATTTTGGTTAATTATCATAAAATCTAAAATACAAAGAAGCAGCAGGAGAAGGGGGAGAAAGCATACCCTAAGACATATATATCTGATTCATCATGAACCTGAAGAAAATCATCGAGGTTGAGGCCACTGTGAGGAGATTTCCCTCCGACGTTCCATGTTGCCACGAAAACACTATGAAGGGAGAAGTTTTCGAACAGAAACTATTAGATTTTTCATATAAGCAGATACATTGAGATAAAAAAAAAAGGCGGAGACAACAAAATATCGAAACTAGGATCTTTTGCTTACCTAAATGACTGGACTTGACTGCTTGGCATTGGAGAGCTTAATTGGTGAGAAAAGAGAGACTTGAGTGATGGATCAGAAAGTGCTTCTGCAATTGGAAAGAGGAAGATGGAATTTATGCAAAAACTTCAAAATTGTAATCGGAAATTGAGGACAAAAAGCAATTTGTGCAAGAAAAACTTGCTTTGAAAGGTATACATCAGTGGTTGCAGAGAAATCCAAGCATTTCTCGAAGTACACTCACTCATCTCAAAGTTAACAAGTACTTAAAAAAAAAGATAAGGAAGGATAGGAGAGACCATCCACCAGGAGTGATTTAGACAGAGAAAATATATACCACTCTTGCTTCCTTTCTTCCACTGGATACAGTCCAAAATGAATATGTTCTCAATTTTGGAGCAAATTGCAATGATGCTCTTGTCACTGTCAACCTTTAGCTTTTCTTAACTATGCCTTCCCAATCCTTCATCTTTACATTTTGGATTCGTTTTTTGACTTGCCATGGAAGTCAACAAAAAAATAAGAATAGGAGAAAATGATCTGAATCGTGGAAGAAAGAAAATGGAATTGGATTCTTCTTAACGAGAAGAAAATTATATCTCTAGGAATCTTCCATTTCCGAAAAAACTGAAAAAGAGAGGTTCCTTAACACAATTCAAGAGAGCAAGAATGATCGCATGTGATTCATTTACATACCAGATGAATCAAACGAAACTTCCTCTGCCTTCCTCCCTCTTACCTCCTTCTGCAAGAGAAGTTTTCGCAGAAAAGACTGCAAAACACAGCAAAAAATAAGTGTAGACCAGAGAAAGATTGAACAAATAATGTATTCTAAGTGATCAAAAACTGTAGTAAATGCAATAGCCTGTGGTGAAATATGTAAATCTCTCAAAATAAAGAGCATGGTCACCTATTCAATTCTTATGAATCACAGAAAGATTGAAAAAACAGCAGAAATAAAGTAGCAGCAAAAGGCAAGGATTAGAAGAACAAATAAACCTAGATTAATTACCTTCTTGTTCTGGTCTTGATTCTCTAGTGTCATGTCTGAAACTGCTCTATTTTCATCAAAAACCTTCAAAAATATAGTAATTGCATCAGAGTCCATGAATCAGAAATCCCATAAGAATATTGGGGAAAGAACAAAGAAGGGGAGGAGAGATAGGAGTGACAGGGACATAAAAATCATGTCATGGTTAAACAAGGTAATAAATCAAAAGGCCGTAAAACAGAGTCAAGAATATCAATCCATCAACAATCTACCGTGCCAATCAATGAACTTAGCATTAAAGAATAATAATAAATAAAAAAAGTGCGGATCCAAAAATTCTGATGATGTCCATATTTTCATCCAAGAAACATTCAACATTCAGCAATGCCAGATGATCCAAAACACAATTAGGCCCAACTACAGAAGCAAACATTCTGTTAAAGCCATGAATTCCATTTACCAGAAAACATAGATGACAGGACTATCACATCCATGGAAAGAGAGAATCAAGACACAAATAAGAGCCACAACAGAAAGCTGACAGCCCGAATGGGGTTTCCTCCAAAAAGTCAACTTTCCAAGCAAACGCATCCCAGCCAATGAAAACACATGGAAAACTGAGCTGCAAAAGAAAAGGCAAGTAGCCAAGAAAAGAAAAGAAATGCTCAAAAGAAAGAAAAAGAACCTGTATATCCTGCTCTAGAACTGGGGAAGGACTATTATCTATCTGTGGTCAGCAAGTATTGAAGTCAACAAAAGGTTTCTCTTTGTTTCTATGATTGATGTACGTGCACTTGGGGTGTCTTCTTTTCTTGATTAAAGTATCAGGGCATTCTCAAACCTATTTTAAGCTCTAAATTAGATTTTAACCAGATCGTTCGTGTTATGTATTCAAACAAATTAATTATCCAACAACAACTCAAGGTTAGGTCACAGATATTTTTGTTTAAGAAAAATCGAAATGATATTACTTTAATTTAAAAATTAACAAGTTGAACCAGGTCAACAATCAGCCTAGACAAATGACCAATGGATCAAGTTTTTTTCCTTCTTTTATTTGTTTCTTTAACCCGTACCTGTTCATGCCTAGGTGAAGGGTTTCACAACTCTACGTCTTTCATTGATCAATATGTTTCATGGTTCTCTCTAGAAAATAAAACGCAAAAGGAAACAGTCAAAAGGGGATGGAATCTTAAATGTCCTTTCAAAACACTTGTTTCTTAGAAAGAAGAAATTAAAGGAAGAATTCTGCTGGTTTGTTGTTGTTTGTTTTCTCAGAAAGGAAATGGGAAAGTGGACCCCCACGTGTTTGTGTCCCGACTGCAAAGCAAATCAGAAGCCATGCATAGTGCCTCATTGAAAGTGACTGTTTTGTGGGGGAGAAAAGTGTTAGGGTTTCCTGGCAGATCGGCAGTTCAAAAGTTGGGAAGTGGGTCTTCGCCGTCTACTACTGCCAGTCTACAGACAGCATGGATTTCTCTTCTCCTGGACCCAGTTTGGGGACCTGTCACTCTTGGTCTACATGAAGCTAATTTTCTCTAAGTACAGGGTTAAGCTAGTCTCCCCCTTCTATAAGCCCTACTAAAAATACTTTTTTTAAAAAAATATTAGCGTGGATGTATTTTTAAAAATATTTTTTAATTAAAAATATATTAAAATATAATTTTTATTTTATTTTTAATACGAATGTATTAAGACCATAAAAAATATTAAAAAATCATGACTTGAATTGGGTTTGCTTTTTGTGTAATCAATTAGGTTTAAAATTAAAAGAGGTCTCGAGAAATGTTTTTTTGTTAATATATTTTCCTAGATATAGATAATTTATATAAAACTGTTCTCGGAAGGAAATTCAATCTTGATGTGTAAAAGCTAGTCTGAGAATACGTTGTGGTTAAAGAAATAGATCATAATTAAGTCTCAAAAATATACTATTATTTTTGAGAAAATCGGAATTGGATTTGATAGTGGAAAATGTAATATTGAGGAAGAGGAAGTAAATAATGATTAGATTTAATAAAATAAAAAATAATGCGACAATCAAAATAATAAGCAAAAATAATTACAATGGAAATCTTGATATACAATGGCAATGATGATAAGGAACCCTAGGAAACCAACAAGGAAGAAAAAAGAAGAATCATCACATGGTAATTGCTCTAAGAAATATTCACTGAGTAATGATTGAGTCAAAATTCCAATCCTGCTTGAATTATTAGTCAAATCCAAACCCCAAAACCCTGCTTGCGAGGGAGCCTAAATACAAGATTGTACATCGCCAACCATAGCATAAGAAAGATACATGTAGCTAGAGAGCATATATCTTGTGAAGACCCAGATCCATGGTCCCAGGGACTGATTTTATGTTTCTAAGATTTGTATACAGTAGCTATTGTTTTCTGGTGTAGCATGCAGACACCAAATCCCTGCATCTGCATACAGAATCCCTACAATAGAGGAAGAATGGTTGGTTTCAATGGGGGCAAGGGGCCATAGATAGACCCTGCTCCCACAGACAACATGTTTAGGGCTTCTATTCTCGTGCTTCAAAAATTCTGAAACAGTTCTCAATGAGTTTTTGTGTGAATCGAAGACCATGCATTTGAGTCTTGTTTTGTTCAATGTTACTGATCGAGAGTGACACGATTGAGACAAAAAGACAAACATAAGTCGAGCATCCCATGAAAACACGTCGACTCCATTGCACTTGTTTAGCTTGCCTTGATCAATTAACAAGATTTTAGTATTTCTTAACTCTCAGGCATGGAGGGAGGTGTTTCTCTGCCATGTTAATTTTGGGCAGAGATAATTCAAGCTTAAATGTGTCTGTTCCTCTCTGAATGGTCATGGAAAAGAAATCAGGACAAGCTGGACTCTGGCAATTTGAATGCGCCCGTTTAAGCCCAAGGCTCACCTCCTATTGCTAGTATGAAAACTCACATCATCAGCTATGGTACCAGATTAACGAGCAGAGAAGAGAGAGAGAGAGAGCGAAAGCTGTGGAAGGTAGATGATTAGAAGTGAAAGAAAAGATGTCATCAATGTCTAGCATACAGGGTTATCCAATATATTCAAAGAAAATCCACATCCATTTACGATTTGAAGATCTCTTAATTTAGTTTCTGAGTTTTCATCCTTTTGATCAACAGTTCATAAAAAGCTGAACAATTTGACAGCGCAGATACAAGCAGAAACGTAGAACTGGACAATGCTAGCACACAAGTAGTGAGACCTATGGAACACGAGGGAGTGGTAAGCCTAAGCACATACTTATCTATGTCTAGGTACTTGGAAGCTACCAAAAAAAAAAAAAATTGATAAAAATGCTAAGCAGAGAATTTCAAAAGGATAAACAGTTACAAGGTCGGGACCAGATGCATCAAGGCTGCATGGCCGTCATTGAAGCACGATCAGGTTCATAACCATGTACCCTCAAGCGATAAATGCAGGTGAGTGAGGGGTTTCCATGGTTAGATGTGAAGTCCAGCCTCAGTGTGTCAACAAGTCCAGAGGCTGTTTTGTCCAATACATTGAAGGTCTGAGCGTTACTCTTCTCGAGGTCATAAGTAAACTCTGTTAAAAGAAACATCTTCTCTTTGTCATCTGCTGAATCAAGATCGGGGTTCTGCATCCACCCAGACACCTGACAGTCCTTAGGAGCAGTTGACCTATCATAAGCCACACTCTGTCCACATAACAACGACAAGAGTCAGTTGGAGCACAAGATATATTGAGAAAAAACACACATAAAGAGTGCAGCTACTAATAAAAAAGAGAGTGTTTGGATTGTTGGTGCATTTTGCAACAAAGTCATGGAGAATTGAGTAATTAGATAAAAGTCTTCACATTAAATCCAATAAAAAAAGCACTTGCTTAAGGAAAGCTAATTCCCCCACTCAAAAAGGAAAATATAAAAGGATTCAGGAGGGGCGAGGAAGCATGCCAAGCACTGGCAATCTCAAATCGAGTCTGTTCCAAAATCTAAACCTCTCAGATGCAATTAGTTCTCCCACAGTATTGTTCACTGTCATATTTTGGATTGTTCTTCACGAAGTTCGAGACAATAGCATAAAAAAGAGAATTCTTTCCAATATAATTCAATTTCGAGAACTCATAGAAATCCAGATTAGATTAAAAATCAACAAAAGAAAGCATAAGTGGATGAAGACATAACTCTAAATTTGGATGGGCAAAAGAAGTCCGACGAGGTTAAGCAAGTAAACCAAAAATTTCTCTTCTAAACAAGGGATTGGTTTTGGGGTTAAAGTGTATAAATTTTACAAGTTGACTCAATACCATCATTCCAGTCTTATTGTTTGTGTCCATCCTCTCCTACCTTCGCATATGACAAAGGATTTAATAAGAATCCTCTTCACTGTCACTGCCAGCTCTATATGCTTTGATTGTGATTAGTATAACCACCTACACTGCTGTTTAAAGCACTGTAGTCACCAGCTTGATTACATTCTACAACATGCTAATTGCCAACTATTACAGATTTATCACCACCATAACTATAATAAGCACATATCATCATGTTTGAAGTACAAGCATCCCCAAAACCATCACCAACCATGGTCCCATACTGCCATAACTGCAGTATGCAATCCTTAATCTCCAAACATCTCCTTCATGCTATGCTTTCTCACGCTTATTAGTTTTCAAATACATTACCATCATACCACTGATTAGGAACTAATAACTCTAATTCTAAATTTTTAATTTAACAAAATCTGAGATGCCCATGGGAATACAATAAGGAGAATAGGATTGCAGGACTTTGAAGTGTTCCGTGTGAGAGAAGTGTTTCACATTTAAACAGCCAAGTGGTGTAAGACAAATGTCCATAAAGGGGGGGGGGGGGGGGAATGGTCAAAATCCAATTTAACAGAAACAGAACATTGAAAAAAGTAAGAACCCAAACCCAAAATCAAATGTGGAAAGAGGCTGATGGGAAAGCTTCCACAGATAAAAACTCAACAGGTTAAAGTGGCTAGAGTGGGGATTGAACTTTGGTGACAAGAGTATCATATTGGAAATCTTTAGATGCAGTAATAAGAAAATGCACGAAGAGAATTAGCTTAGTTTCATTCCAGAG
>Ga0325405_1000361_pt1 | contig 43369 bp, 31 predicted proteins | sample PopdelMetagenome_21_FD_205663 | JGI IMG/M metagenome (GOLD analysis project Ga0325405, IMG submission 205663) | Populus deltoides microbial communities from Bellville, Georgia, United States - Xylem-Control-R2 | ecosystem: Host-associated > Plants > Phyllosphere > Stem > Wood/Secondary xylem... | reverse complement strand
AAACTAATTTCAATCCAACAAATGGAGCATTGATTTCTTTTAGGATTTGATTGAAGATTTGGGATGAATTTCTGGATTGTGGATCTGAAATTACAAGATTAGAATCAGGACTTGACTGGTGGGGATTGCAATTGAAAATCTAAAATTAATTGCTGGATTAATTTGGACTAAAATGAATCAATAATTGGACTGAAATGGAATTACTTGGACTAAATTGATTGGAATGAAAATAAACAAGACTAAAATGAAATTAAACACAAAGTCAATTGGTCCCCTTATGATTTTATCTTTTTTCATTGTAGTCCTTAACTTTTTGAATTTCATTCAATTTAGATATTTAATCTTGAAATTTCTTTCAATTTCAAATTAGTACTTGGTTTCCCAAAAATTTCTAAATCACATTTTTTATTTTTGATTGTACCCCTAATTGAATCAATTTATTCCTCCAGATTTAACCATTTATTGCAAATATATCCTTTTTGTCCAATCTTTATTTTTAAATTAAATTGACTCCTAATGTTAAATTATATTTTCATTTAGGACCTAAATTGACTTATAACTTGGCTATTTATTTCAAAATCATCCTTAAACTTCAAATTTATTTCACTCTTAACTAAATTAAATCAAATTAAGCCCTTTTCTAAATTTGCTCTTCGATTAAATCCTCAGTTATGACCTAAAAATTCTCAAACTCAATTTTTGTTTATGATACTTGATTATTGGTCCAATTTTAGCCCCAGCTATATTTTTTATTTTTATATGACCATTTTTAACACTTGACGAAAATAAGGAAATTACTAAATTTATGAAAAAACATATTTTTTTGGATTTTTCTAAATTTTTCAAAATATATAAAAAAATAAAAGGTCAAGAATTGGGTTACAACATGTTTAGTAATCTTCTTTTACTTGACTAGATTTGTGAGCCCTGATATGCCATAGGTTGGGAAGTTTTTTCATCAATTAAAAAAAAAAAGACTCAAAAGGCAACGCAAGAGTGTTTTAAAGAAGTAAAAAAAAAGCATGATAAGGTGTAGATCTAGCTAGGCAAAAAAGGCAGGTATAATTTAAATAGACAATAAAAGATTAAATAACTATAGTTAATAAACCAGTTTATATATATATATATATATAAAAGAATCATAGCAACTTGCCAAAAATGGAACAGTTATATAAAAAAAGAGGCTACGAATCTATAATTTCAGCCAATCAAATATGGAAAAACAAGACTTTTTTTTAAAAAAAATAACTTAAGTCAACCTGAGCAAACATGCCAAATATGCAAGCTAGGTCATGAAATCAGGATAAGCCAATTAAAATTAAATAAAATAAAACAATTCAAAGTCTAATTCCAAATAAATCCAACATTAAAGGATTAATTTGGAAAACAAATCAATAAAAAAAGGACTAAAAAAACACCCAGTAAGCTAGGCAAGCCAATTAGAATCTATAATTCGGTTCATGCAAACGAGATATCCTAATAAAAAGCAAATCAAGAAATATTACTAAGCTCAATTCTAAAGCAACCTAATGTTGAAAAATAAAATGTAAAAAGTATTAAATTAAAAAAACCCTAAAAACAAATTTAGGCCAACCTGTCAAACACGTGGTATAAATGATGGGACTAGGATAAATAAATAGCAAGGAAATCGAATAAAATCATAAAGCCCAATATAAAAAAAAAAACACGTACTTGAAGGATGAAACTAAAATGAAAATCAATCCCCGACCGATATAATATTGAAGGATGAAATCATAAAAGGAATATCAATTTAAAACAATTTCCAAATTAAATTAAAAAATGACAAATAAAAAGACTCTAGATATCCCCAGTCATTTTGAAAATTCACAAAAAAACATCCTATAAAAAGAAGATATGAAAATAATGGAGCTTAATCACCAATAATATAGATGTTGAAGGATAAAACTGAAAAAACATGAGTTTCTTTTTTTAAAAAAAAAAAAAACCCAGACAAGCCTCCTAAACTTGAGTTAATATCTCAAACTTGAAACCCATGAAATCCTAAACCTAGGTTGAATAAAAAATATGAATTTCCTGCCAATTTAATATTGAAGGATGAAATAAAAAAAATCAATTTAAAAAAATATCCAAAAAAATCAGCAAAGAAAACAAATAAAAAGACCCGAGATAACTTAGGTCATTTTCAAAATTATTAAAAAATTCAAAAAAAAGCAAATAAATGAAAATATAATATCCTAGTCTCTAATTGAATATATGTTGAAGGGAGAAACTTAAAAAAAATGAGTTTAAAAAAAGAGGGGGGGGGGGAAGCAAACTTGAATGAAACTTTTAAACATTGATTAATATCTAAAACTCGTAATCTGTTAAATCCTATATTCGGTCTCAATTAAAAAGCTCAATTCCCAACCAATTTAAAGTTTAATGATGAAAATGTAAAAAATAATGGGTATCAAATTTGATAGGAAATAAAACTTAATTATGATGAAATTGTTGTTCTAAGATTAAAGCACTAATAACACCTAAAAATGGGTGAATTAAGTGTTCCACTAATTTTGTAAAATAATACAAATAAACAAACTAAGCACATATAAGACAATAACCAACAATGCAATTAAAATGCTTAAAGTAAATGGATAAAGGAATAGAGATTGCAAACTCGATTTTTAACGTGGTTCGGCAAGCTAACATCCATACCTCAAGTACCAACCGTACTTAAGTATTATACTCTTTTATCAATCCAAGTGAAAGATACAATGCCTTTGATGAATCCATGCCAAGAAATAACACCACTTGAAGATGTTCCCTCTTCAAGATTTTTTCTTGGTGACAATACCTCACCAATGCCAATAGTTTATCCAAACTCTCAAGTATTTACAATTATGATTTGTTTACAACAAGATTCAATCTCTCAAAGAGTAGATTGTACAATTAAAAACTATAATCTCTATAATTTCACTCAATAACATTTAAGATGATTGAAATTGTGTAAGTGTAATGATTGTGAGATTGTTTATTCTTGTGCTAGAATATGATTTAATTTAGCACAACTTAGAGTATGTTATGATTGATGATTTCTAGTTGATTTTTTCTTTTGGAATAGCTTTTATATCATGTATGTTTAGAATCTTTTTAATTTTGCATAAGAAAGAGCTATGTATGTGTGTGTGTTTCCAAAAGAAACTATTCATTTATAGTCATTGGAATGCCTCTAATGGCTAAAGTGATCGACCGATTCAAATGACCATATCATTTGATCGATCAGTTCCTATAAAATTCCCAAGTGTTACTTAGTATTCTTAAACAGTCGACTGTTCAACTTAAAAACTAGTTTTGATAGTTTCAAACCTGATGAAACTTGAACTGGTTAAATGTGTATATCAATCCTATTTATGCATACAATGTGAAGTGTGTGAGTTAATTTTAGTTTGCTTTTGAGTAAGATATATAGATTTAATAATAAGCATTAAAATGAATCCTTAAAAACTAAGTCTTCACTTGTATTGCATCTTGGACTTGTTTATCAATTTCTTCATTCAATTTCTTATGCTTGTTAATGTGATATTCACATAGATCTGTTTAAACTTAATCTCATTCAAGCATATCATTAGTCCATTTTCATTTAATTATTATTGTCGCACGTCGGAAAAACCCCGCGCGGCATCCCCGCCCTGGCGATGGCGGTTTTTCTCTCTGTTATTGGAATTGATTTTGTTGGGAGTCGCCACCTAGTATTTAATTGAGGGTTACTAGGAAACCCAGGTGTACTGGTCTTTGTCAGAGATTTGTGGGTAAGGGACTGGTTGTGGTTAGGGAAGGTATTAACACCCCTAACGCACCCAACCTGAGGTAAGCTGCTTTGTGGCTGTGATGTGTTAAAGAAGTTTTACAAATTTTATCTTTTCATCGAATTTTAGAAATACAACTTCCGTACAAGTTTGTACTTCTACACCGTGATCCGATCAAAATATTAAATCCTTCTTTATTCCTTGCAATTTTATCCTAAAAAATATATCCATAAAAAAAACATTCAAACACACACATATATTTTTTTACTATATTTTTATTTTTCCTTTTTTTTCCTTTTTTTTTCTTTTTTTTTTCTCTTTTTTTTACATCCACAATACAAATTATAATATTCAAAAATAAATAAAAATTACATCAAATAATTCAAACTTTACAAAACAATCCTCAAAACTCCAGGAATTGCAAAGGAAGTGCTTTAGGAACTGCAGAAATTCGTGCAGGAACGCTGGCGGCTGGCGGCGCATGTTCCAACGCGCCGCCGTTCCTAGCGGCGCGTGGCTTCACGTGCCGGCACTGATGCCGGAAACGGGCGGATCTTCCCTGCTTTCTCCTTCTCTGCCCTTCCCTGCCGAAAGTGAGGGACACCACTACCTGCAAAATAATCAAAACGCAACACAGGCAGTTGATTTTAGTTTTCATTTCCTTTGTTTTTCAAATCTTCTTCGGTTTCTTCCCTTTTTTAAATCTGTCCCGTTTCTCTGCCTCCTCTGCAGATCGGTCATCTTCTTCTTCTTTCGGTGGCAGATCTGTCGTGGAGGACCCAGCGTCATGGGTGAGGAGGCGGCGTCGCTGTTATGGGAAAGAGACGCCGCTGCAAGGCTGGCAGAGTTTGTTGCTGGAGGCCGGTCTGCGGGTTAGGGGATCGCCTTCTTCTCCTCTGTTTCAGGTGGCAGATCGGGTCTGTGAGAGAGGAGCTGTTGCTGGGTCGTTGATGACGGGTGGAAGAGATGACCGGTCTTGGCTGGTCTGCGGCCGTTGCTGTTGAAGGCTTGGTGGAGGCCGGCATTGATGGAGAGGAGTGTCTGGGTTGAGGAGGAAAAAAACCAAAAATCCTACAAAGGGGGGGCGGCTGCTGCCAAAGATGGAGAAGAGAGTGATGGTTTTAGGGTTTTTATTTGTTTGGGGTTTTTTTGTATTTTTTTCTGATGTTGTCAAAATTGCCCCCCCTTTACTTAGCTGAAATTGTAGGCAATTTATAGGCAAAATATTTTTTCTGGCTTCAAAATTGGTCCCTCAATTTTTATGTAAATTTGGCCCCTAATCAATCAATTAACTTGGTAAAAATTAAACTGGGTCTCTTAAAATTTCGATCTTTTCAATTAAGTCCAAATTAAGCTCCCAAACTTAATTTTTCACCAATTAAGCCCTCAAATTAATTTGACCCGTTTAAAGTATAATTAAGTCCTTGCACTTAATTAAATCCTTCAATTGGACCTAAATTAATTCTTAAACATAATTAAAATTCAATTTGGCTCATGATTAAATCAAATTGGCCCATTAAAAATTTAATTATGTCATTGGACTTAATTTTTATGCAAATTCGTCCAATACTCATTTAATTTGACCTTTGAATTTGTATTTTTTTTATTTTTGGGCATAACAGGGTACAATTAGGCCTTGAAATTCCTTCGAAAATTGCAGCTTGATTTTCGCCTATTTTTGCAGCCTTTCTTGGTCAGCTTTCTCCGCATTGTCAGCCTTTATTTTATTTTATTTTTTTTATTTTTTTATTTTGGAAAAAAAATAAATTTTGGGGAATCACCCAAAATTGGGTGATGACAATTATCATCAAAATACATAAAATATTAATACGTGACGCAGAGGTCAACAATATCTTTATATTTTATGATGACAATTAATATATATTTATAAATATAAAAATATGTATCTCCCCTTATATTTCACAAGATAGTCCCTTGTAGACTTAAACAATAATTAGCAATATATAAGTATAAGTTTCACTCCCCCTTGACCATGTAACTATGTTTTATATCTATTCACTACTTCTCTCCTCAAAATATATATTCCAATTCTCTCCTTCTTATCATCAACAAAAACTAAAGAGAGGAAGTATAGCAAACATAGAGAAAAAGACATAAAACTATTGCAAAATGTTCTAAAGATAGTATTCATTACAATATAGGTAAAAGAGTTTAAAGACATAAAACATATGTAAAACATGAAAATAAGAAAACATGATGTTGGTGGTACAATCGTCTAAGGTGGTGGATATCAGGAGAGAAGATTAGCCATCATGTCTTTGATATCACGCACATCCTCTCGAATGTGATGCACCTCACCTTCAATATGCTCTAATCGACCTTCCATTCTTGATCACCAAGAGATTGTACCAACATCTTCTGATGAGAAAACTGTGGGTGGTGTTGCAAACATGTCAACAAACTCATCATCACCACCAGCAGGTTGTTCTTGTTCCTCCTCATATTCTTTTTCTATATGAACTCTCATTTTTTCTCTTGCAACCCAAGCACATTCCTTATTTAATACAAATTTCATCTTGATGAGGGTTTTGTGATCCATCTCTAAATGTTTAGAATATGGTGTCCTATCCGTATTCGTTAACTCATTATCAAAATACTCAAAGATAGTTGACAAACATTGACCATAAGGCAATGACTTTTGTTTTTTTATCTTTTTACATTATCAAATTCTTCATCATAATATATGGCAAATTAATTGTTCTTCTTCTAATCATACAAGTGATAAGACACAAGTTCATAAAAGTCACTTCATCAAAGTGCCTTTTTTCAGGCAAAATATTATATGTAACCCTATGTAACAACCTAGGTCATAACAACAAATCTTGGCTTTTAACTTTTGCACCCGATGCAAAATCATGTCTCCTGGTATGTATAATCATCACCTTATCATATACAAATCCTTTAATGGTAGGGATAATCTTCATTTCAAACACATGAGGCCTATCATTTGAAATACCTAAAATATTTTCCAAAATTTCACAATTAAACTCAATGGGCTTGTTTTAAAGGCTTATTATGATCTTAGGTTGAAAGGTTGTTCTCATATTAGCAAAGAACATTCTAATTAGATAGGGATATATAACCTTTTTCATGTTATATATGTTACTCCAAACCATTTCTTCAAGTATTTATCCTAAAGGCATTTACCTTATCACCTACACCTCTTTTTATAGCAGTAAATCTATTTGAGAAAGTGGTCATGTACCTTTCCACATTGTCACTTGGAGGTGGTTGGGTAGTATATATTCTTAAGCAACTGGTCGGATGGTTGCCTTAATTAGTTAAATCGATCGACTAGTTTAACCTAAACCTTAAAATTTTCTATATTTCTCTTCTGATCCTTTTTTATATACTTAAAAAGATCCTTTTGATGTAAAACTTTTATCTGAAACACAAAGAAATAAGGGGGTAAAAACTATAAAAATTGGGCAATAGCAAAGATTTGTGTCCTCTATTTCAACTGGTCGGCCGGTTGTCCTAGATGTATAAACCAATCGACCGATTCAATGAAAATCATATATTTCAAGTTATGATCGAAACCGATGTCTTATGAGATTAAAAAAAAAAATTGTCTAATTTGTAGTCTTAAAAACTAAACCCAACTGAAACCTCAAAAAATTATTGTTCATCAAGTAGCAAAACCTCTATTTCTCGGTTTCAATCGGTCAATCGGTTGAAATTGTATAATAAGCAGGTTAGCCGGTTCGTCACAATTACACTAATTAAAATGTTTCTATAAAACATTTTTTATGCTAAAATGGTATATATGTTATCACTTAAACATGTCCAACCTATATCCAATGATGTATATACACAAACATAAGACCTCAAATATCATTAATATGTATAAAGCCTAGATTCCTTTATATTTTGCAAAAGTGATCCTCACCTAATGGCTTTGTAAAAATATATATGCAAGTTGATGTTTTGTACTAACAAACTGAAGTACAATTTCACCTTTCAACATGTGATCTCTTAGGAAGTGATGTATCACTTCAATATGCTTTGTATGTGAGTGTTGTATATGGTTCTTAGATAAACTTATAGCACTTGCGTTATCACACATAATAGGGACACGATCAAAATTAAGTTTGAAGTCTTTTAAGATTTATTTCATTCATAAAATTTGAGCCAATAGCTACCTACCACAATATATTTTTCTTCAGTTGTTGATAGGGCTACTGAGTTTGTTTCTTACTAGCCCAAGATACTACTGATGATCCTAGAAAGTGACATGTTGCACTAGTACCTTTTTCTATCAACTTTATATCCTATAAAATTCGCATGTGAATAGCTAATTAAATTTAACTCGCATTCTTTCAAATACCACAACCCTAAGTCAATTATACCATGCAAATATCAAAAAATATGTTTAACAACACTAACATGGGATTCTTTTGGACATGCTTGAAAACATGCACATAGACAAACACTAGACATAATATCGGGTTTACTAATGGTTATAAGAGTGAACCGATCATTCCTTGATATTTAGTGATGTCTATATTCTTACCATTTTCATCCATATTAAGCTTTGTTAATAATTCCATGGGTGTGTTGGCTTTCTTGACATGTTTCATCCCAGATCTTTTTAGTAGATCATTGATGTACTTGTCTTGGTTAATAAAGATATTATCCTTTGTTTGTTTGATTTTCAATCCAAGGAAGAAATTTAATTCTCCTATTATTCTTATTTTGAACCCATCTTACATGCATTTTGCAAATTCCTTACAAATAGATGCATTAGTAACACTGAATATACTATCATCAATATATATTTGTACAATCAACATGTCTTTACCTTTTCTTTTTATGAAAAGGGTGGTGTCAATTTTGCCAATGTTGAAACCATTTTCAATAAGAAAAGTCTTTAATCTATCATATCATGCTCTTGGTGTTTGTTTTAAACCATATAAAACCTTTTAAGTTTGAAAACATGATCGGGAAAATGAAAGTTTTCAAAACCTTGAGGTTGCTCAACATATACTTCTTTCATGATAAAACCATTTAAAAATATGCTTTTATGTCCATTTGAAAAGGTGTAAAATTAGTATGACATGCAAAAGCTAAAAGCATTCTTATGGATTTTAGTAAAGTCATGGGTGTAAAGGTTTTTTTATAATCAATACCTTCTTCTTGATTATAACCTTTTTATGACTAGTCCAGCTTTGTTTCTCATTGTGGTCCTATATTCATCAATTTTATTCCTAAAAACCTATTTTATTCCTATGATGGATTGATTTTTAAGTTTAAGGACTAGTTTTCGAACATCATTCCTTTCAGATTGGTTTAGCTTATCTTACATAGCTAAAATATAATTTGCATCTTTTTTAGCTTCTAAGAGAGATTTGGGTTCTATATGTGAAACAAATGCACAATGCTTATTGATGTTCCTAAGAGATGCTCTACTCTTAGTTTCTTCAAAAGGATTACCAATAATTAACTTGGGAGGATGAAAGCTTACTTACCTTAGCTCTTTTAGTGGCACAAAAGAGTTATTTACATTTTATTGTTGATGGCTTGAGCTTGGTTGATCCTTGTTCATATCTTATTAGTGTCCCTCATAAGTGTCTTATCATTAAAACTTAAATGTTGAACACTTTCATTTATGTTATCTAAAATCTCATCAATTTTGTCATGTTGAGTTTTCTCAAAGACGACATGCATGGATTCTTCAAGATAAAGTGTTATATTGTTATCAACTCTATAAGTTTTTCTAGAGAAGGAATATCTGAGAAAAATACCAACATCGAATTTAAATCAAACTTGTCAAAGTTATCCTTGGTGTTAAGAAAAAAAATGAAATATGAGATGTTGGGTTTCTTGTCTCTCCAAAACTCATAAATATTCTTTTTTAATTTTGGTCTCAAGATGACATGATTTAAAACATAGCAAGAAGTGTTTACGGCTTCTGTCCAAAAACATTTAGCGGTATTGAATTCATTTAACATTACACTTGCTATTTCTTGAAGAGACCGATTTTTCCTTTCCATAATATCATTTTGTTGAGGAGTTCTAGGAGTTGAAAAGTTATGGTAGTATCATTTCTCTTCACAAAACATTTCAAACAAATCACTTATAAATTCACCACCATGATCACTCCTTATGTTTATGATTGAAAAATCCTTTTTATTTTCATCTCTCTTTAAAAACTTCACAAATTTATAAATAGTTTCATCTTTTAATTTTAAAAACAAAACTCATATATATCTTGTAAAGTCATCCACAATTATAAACACATACCTATTACCACTTATACTTCTAGCTCTAGTTGGAGCAAATAAATCTATGTGTAGCAAATTTAAAGGTTTTAAGATAGAAATGTGGTTCTTGCTTTTAAAAGATGTTTTTATTTGTTTACCCATTTAGCAAGTGTCATAAGCCATTTTTGAGTCATTACTTCAAACACTTTCAGAAGGATTGATCATTTCTTGATCTGGTAAGTTTGTTATCTCTTATTCCTTTTACTTCTTTACAAAGCTTATCATCAAAAGTCACTTAGAAGACTTTCTATTATAATCATTGTAAAGAGAAGGGCAATTGTCATAACCTATTTTTGAGTTATTCCCCCCATAATTTACCCTTTTTTCTTTCAATATAAAAAATAAAATAATAATAGCAAGAAGACTAGCGATTTGGCAAAAGCAGGCTGAGGAGGATTTAAAATGTATAGAAGAATCAAATTGCAATTTTGGATGGAATTAAGAGCTTAATTGTACCTCATTGTACCTAAAACTGAAGAGACAATAAAGATTCAAAGTCAAATTAAATGATTTTGGGATTGATCTCCATAAAAATCAAGTCAAGGACATAATTAGATTTTTAATAGGTCAATTTGATTTAATCATAGGTCAAAGAGTTTAATTATGTTTAAATATTAATTTGGGTCCAATTAAAAGATTTAATTAGGTGCAAGGACTTAATTATATTTTTAATGGGTCAAATTATTTTTATTAGGGACTTATTTGGTGAACAATTATGTTTGGGAGTCCAATTTAGACTTAATTGAGAAGATTAGAATTTTAGAGGACCAAACTTAATTTTTACAAAGTCAATTGATTGAAATCAGGGGTATAATTGCAACAAAATCAAAGTTTAGAGTCAATTACGGGTTAAATTGAAGAAATACACAGCCAATGATCTTTTTAAAAAAGACGTCGAACTCTAGGGACTCAATTTGGTAGAAGACAGGGGTGAAGTTGAAAAACATTAGAAGTTTAATGGTCATTTAAGGGTCAATTTGCATAAATCCAAGACCAAGAACCAAAATGAGAAAGGCACTGAAATTCGAGGCTGATATTGAAGTTCGACAAGGCCAAAATTGCATAAAATTAAAAGTTTGAAAGCAATCAGGGGTGCAATTAAAAGAATCAAAAGTCGAAGGACCAAGTTGAACTTTGACAAAATCGCTAAATTAAAACCCTAAAGCCAAAATGGCGTCGTTTTGAAGATAAAAGATACAAAAAAAAAACAAGTGACGTGTCATCTTGTTATTGTTCATCATCTTCTTCTTTTTCCTGAAAAAGTTGCTTGGGTGTCTACTTTCAGGGGCATTTAATGCTTCTTCTCCCCACTAAACCGGACAAACCATACACCACCATGATGACCTGACATTGTACTAGGCCCTAAAGTAGGTCTTTTCGACCAACTGCCTTTGCAGCCGCCACTCCAAAGTGGCCAGCTCGACCAACTTTTAACAACCAATTTTCACAGTCCATGATTGCATATTTGAGCCAATAGTTGAGATCTTTCCTAGTTGAATCAAGGGCCAAGATTTATCTCTAATAAAAATAAAATGGCTATCTTCCACCCCTTATAAATAGAGGTGAATTTCAGACATTGAAGAATAAGAAATTAAGGTAGAAAGTTGGCAAAAAAAATCAGCCCCCTAGTTTTCTATTCTGCCATTGTCGCCTCTCCCCTCTCTCTGTGTCATGTTTATAGCCACCACCACCTCATCCATGTTATGACCAATAACGGCCTAACACCCTTGCAACCTCTTTTCACCAATAATAATAACAACCACTACCACTATTAATTTCTTCTTCTTCCTCTCCACCGCAGGTTTCTTCTCCTCCAGCAACTAACGCTAGCTGTCAACTCCTCCCCCAATGCCACCACCAGCCTCATGTCAACCTCCTCAACACGACCAACTAGACACTCCCTCCAACATCAAGTAACCTTCTTCTTCCCCTCATCCCCCTTTATAGCTGTTGCATGCAAAATTCAATCTGCATGCAATGACAAAATTAATTAACATGGTCACTGGGCTGGGTGAGTGACAATGTGGGCCTTGGGAGGACCCATTTTAGCCCAACCCTGATGGTCAGGCTGAGTCCAACCCAACATAAAAAAAGAGGTTTGTTGGGTCATCAGTCGCACCAACTTGACCTGACCAGGTCCGGCCTAGATGGCTACACCGAGTCCAACCCACTTAATAAATAAATAATATAATAAGATTAAAAAAATTTAATTTTTTTTCTAAAGGGCATTTTAAAAATATTTGTGGTTCTCTCACATATTTTTCCAACTATTTTGTATAATATTATGTTGTAGATTTACATTTTAAGATACAAACTCGGTATTAAAAATACTTGGTTTTCTCCAAAACTTCAAAAAAAATCCAAAAAGAAATCCAAAAATCCAAAAATAAACTTTCATATCAAAAATGAAAAATATTTTTGGTTTTCATGCACAGGGCCAAATCCTAAAGATTTTTCATTCTTATTTTCTAAACAAAAGGAAGATAAAATCATCTTTTTATCATGTTTTTAAAAATATACAAAAATAGATATCTTAACTGGTTTATGATTATCTATTAGGGCTTGGCCAAAATACAAAAAATCTCATTATAATTAGTTTGTCATTTGAAATGTTAGGTCTTAGCTATATTCAAGAAATAAATAAGTCCGGACCTTAAAATGGTTTAACCCAATAAGGTAGTAACTTTCTCACGAAGGGAGATCTACCTTGTACCTTAGACAAGACCAACGGACAGGAACACGACTTAGAAAAACAATCAAACAACAATGCAATTTACCTTTCGTAGGGTGCACTAGGGGTGATGTGTCTTCTCCTTGCACATTCAATCCCTTACTGGACTCTCGCAGGCCATTAAGTTTCATAGTGGCCATAACACTATGATGGCGGCTCCATTGGGGACACCCTGTCTAGTTGAACTATGTTTTGCTTGTTTAATTATTTGGATGTTTGTTTTGGTCTGTTTAATTTGAACACATTTAACATGCATTTTTACATATTGCTCATGCATAAATATGTAGGGTATGAATTAATATCTTCATGCATTTTAATTTTTACAAATACACCCAATTCTAGGTTAAATGGAGAGTAGTGGTCTGCCTCATGACTTTCAGTCGAGGTTCAGACTTGTGAAACATCCATTTATAAACTAAGCATTTACTCGGTAATGGCGGTCATACTATGCCCCAATCATTCTTTGTAAACTTCTATATTACCTTCATGAAAGGTGGTCATTAGGAAGATCATAGACCCTTTTTTAGACCAGATAGAAATCTTACCCTTATGTAATGGCCTAGAACTTTCCCTTAGGGTATAAACTCCCTATTAATTTATTTTGCATCAAAGTGTCCTAATCAATAATCTTGAAACTCCACGGGATTTTCTGAGCTAAGACCATATTTTTTTTTAATATAGGTAAGAATTTGAGATGATGTAATTAGTTGAGGGAATTGTAGCTTAGACCCACCTTTTTTCACTCTCTATGTGGATTTAACTAAGATAAAGACTTGGGAAAGATCTTTTCAGATTAATCAGACTAAAATTTTTTGCCCATATTCAACTGAGAAGTCATGGATTAACCCTTTAAACATGTTAATCCATACCTAATATGCATGTATATACATTTGCATAAATATACATTCAATTTGAATGACATACATATGTGCATCAGGTTGAAATACATGTCCCCCAAAATAGCTTCAATTTGTAAAGTCTACGACACCCAACTCAGATTAAGAAGTATGGATGATGAAGAGCGCATCGCTAGCTTACTCGAGCAAACACTCAGAAATACCTCTAGTGAAGGTCCTTCCAATAGACCTATTACTTTTGTTCAAACTCAAGAGACAACTTCCCTCGAAGAAAGAGTGGGAGAATAAGGTCAAGATCCCCAACACAATCGAGCATTTGTGTCGTCTAGAGCACTAGTGTTAGCTCATATAGTTGTAAATGCCTTTGCCAATGAATCTTATAAGACAAAGTCATGTGATGATATTAATCAAGATAAAATGGTAGTACTAGAAGCTAGAACTTATCATCCCACCCCTCCGAACAATTTTTCCAAAGTTTGTAAAAGTGATTAGATCTGGTATGACATATCTTCATGTCATTACTCTGGAATGCCTGTTATGCCAGGATAAGAAGCAAACTGAAGGAGTGGAAGCTGAAATAGAAGATGAAGTTCTACCGCAGCTTCCTATCCACACCATAAATGAGATCTTTGCAAGAGCTTTCGTAAGGAGGTTGGCTAAAGAAAAGGTCTATCAAAATTAGAAGATGGAGTCTACTCTTATTGTGTTTAAAAAAGTAATTATCTTTGTTTGATCATGTCTGCAAAATTATTTTGACTTTGTCATGTTTCAACCTGTTTTAGTTTTATCGGCAATTTGGCTCATAATGACACAAGACTTTCTTTATTAAATGAACACTTCTTTTTAATTATAGCATGCATTTTATATATTCATGATTATCTTTGTTCTTTATTTCATACCTACATGAGCACACCTTACATCTTCAGAAATTCTAAAAGTTCCACCAATTCACAAACCCACTACACTAAGAATAATTGGCCAAACTTTGATATTCCATCAATCAATAAAAATTGAAGTTTGATCAAGAATTCTTTCGTGTGTTTCCATTTTCTTTAAAAACTATGCGTGATCTCATGTTTTCTCAAAAGTTTCTAGAAAAAATAAAGTTTTAGTACAAAAACAGAAATAAAATTGGTGTTTATTCTAAAAGACAAGTTCTAGGAATTCAAGTGATCTCCTAAAAATCTGACCATATGCTTAGAAAAACCTGAAGAACAACTCAAACACCATGAGACGATTTTAAAGCTAAATTTTAGCTAAATGAATAATGAGAAACTATTTTGCATGTTCACGTGAAAGAAAGCAAATCTTACCGATCCTCAATGCATGCATTTGAAATGAGAAAATACCATTTTTAATAATCCTTTCACAAGGCTAAATATATACTTTGTAGTCCCTATTGAGCCTAGTAAGTTTTTCTTAAGAAAATAACATTAACCAAGATCACATCCTACACTAGAGGCAAGTGCGAGAATAAAAAATAATAATCCAAATATGCAGAATAATCCTCAATGATTAAAGTTGTCCAAACAAAGCTGGAGACATGAAAGAATCTAAAGAATCCAGAAGGTTTTAGAATACCACAAAAATAGCTAATATGATTATGATGCTCAAAACCAAATAAAGAAAACAAAGAGAAAGAACACAAGCCCGACACTACAAGGCATGATGAACCATTTTGCAAGTCAATCTTAAGGTTTAGAAAGACATGGACCAAAAAGAGGTTAGGAAACAAGCACTAATGATTCGTGGTCATAAAATCCCTTAAACATATTTTAAGCCTACAAGTATCCTTTATTCTTTGTAACTATAAGCCGAAGCCAACAATACGTGCCCAACCAAGCCCTTTCTGATCAAAGGCAAGCGAGTTGGATTGGTAAGCAATGATTTCCCATGAGAAACAAGCTTAATTATTCATACAAATAAAATGAATGCTTTAAAGAACGGTTCTCTGAAACCCTCAAATTAAAACCCTATTAACCAAACATAAAATGAAAGCTAACTTCACGCTTTGACCAAAACAGCAGAACAAAGACTTTCAAACCTGCCCATAGGAATCACTTGAATTTTTTTAGAACAAGTTTGTTTGAAATTGACATCAAAATAGTCTTTGTGTTTGGAATAACTTTGAAATCCCAATAATGTTTCATGAAAACAACCTTTGTAAATAACCAAACCATATCCCACATAGCATCATCTCTAAAGAAAACTAAAAACTCTGAACACTTGGAGGCATGATCATGTTGGAGGGGCAATCTAAAAAAAACACGTATTAGGGTTGGCTCTATGATTTCCTTTCTAAAAAACCAGAAAATAGAAGGCATAGCTATCGACTTTGAGATAAAGGTTTGTAAGCAAAGAAGTATGATGATATCATGCCCTTCTTAAAGGTTAAGATCACAAGTTGTGACTCAAGTAAGTAAAAGCGAAAAAGCCATTAAAGCTTACTACAGATACTTAAACTTTTAAGAAGAGGGAAAGTTCATAAAGAAAGGGGACCTATATTTCTTAGATAAATATACATATCAATCATAATGCATTATACTTTGATCTTTGGCAGAATAGATGATGTGTTTTGTAACCATATTTTTTTCCTTTTAAGTGTGTCTTTGAGCTCTCATCTTCCAAGTAATGTGTTTTCTAACCCTATCTCCCTTCGGGTGCACCTTTAAGCCCTCATCACTTAGATAATACATTTTCTACCCCTATTCTTTTCATTTTAAGTGCGCTTTTGAGCCCTCGTCTTCTAGATAGTGCGTTTTCTAACCCTATCTCCTATCTCTTGTCTTCTGAGTGAGATTTCTAGCTCTTGTCTCTCAGATAGTGTGCTTTTTAGCCCTATATCTTATCTTCTGAGTGAGCTTTCTAGCCCTCATCTCTAAGATAGTGCACTTTAAAGCCTTATCTCTTTCTTTAAGTGCGCTTTCTAGCCCTCGTCTCTTAGATGGGGCGTCTTTAGACGCTATCTCTTCCTTTGAGTGCATTTTTGAGCCCTCATCACTTGGATAGTACGGTTTCTAGCCCTATCCTTTCTCTTCTTGAGTGCGTCTTTGAGCCTTCCACCATCAAATAATGTGTTTTCTATCCTTATCTCTTTTCGAGTGCGCTTTTAGTCCTCGTATACCAGATAGTGCACTTTCTAACCCTTTTTATTCTCTTCTTGAGTGCACTTTTGAGCCCTCAACCATGAGATAGTGCACTTTCTATCGCTATCTTTTTTTCCTTCTAAGTACACTTTCTAGCCCTCACATATCAGATAATGTGCTTTTTAGCCCTCATGTACTAGATAATGCGTTTTCTAGCCCTATCTCTTTCCTTCCAAATGTGCTTTCTAGCCCTTTATACCAGATAATGTATTTTCTAGCCCTATTTCTTTTTTCTTCTAAGTCTGATTTTTAGCCCTCGCATACCAAATAGTGTGCTTTTTAGCTCTATCTCTTTTTTCTTTCGAATGCACTTTCTAGCCCTTGCATACCAGATAGTATGTTTTCTAACCCTATCTTTTTTCTTTCTTTTGAATGCACTATCTAGCCCTCACATACCAAATAGTGCATTTTTTAGCCATCACATACTAGATAGTGTGCTTTCTAGCCCTATCTCTTTTCCTTCCAAGTGCACTTTCTAGCCCTATCTCTTTCCTTCCAAGTGTGCTTTCTAGCCCTCATCCTCCAAATAGTGTACTTTCTAGCCTTATCTCTTTTCCTTCTAATAGTGCACTTTCTAACCCTATCTCATTTCCCTTTAAATACGCCTTTGAGCCATCATCCTTATGATAGTGCATTTTTTAACTCTATCTCATTTTTTTTCGAGTGCTCTTTCTAGCCCTCGTCCTACGAATAGTGTGCTTTCTAGCCCTTGTCCTACGAATAGTGTGCTTTCTAGCCCTATCTCTTTTCCTATTGGATAGTACGCTTTCTAACCCTATTGCTTGTCTTTCGAGTGCATTTTTTAGCCCTCGCATACTGGATAGTGTGCTTTCTAACCCTATCTTTTTCCTTCTAAGTGCATTTTTCAGCCCTCGTATACAGATAGTGAGGTTTTTAACCCTATCTCTTCTCTTTTTAAGTGCACTTTTAAGCCCTCATCACTCAAATAATGCGGTTTCTAGCCCTATATAGTCTTCCAAGTGCGCTTTTTAGCCCTTTTATACCAAATGGTGCCCTTTTTAGCTCTATCCCTTTTTTTAGTGCGTCTTTGAGCCCTCGACTATTAAATAGTGCATTTTCTAACCCTATCTCTTTCTAAGTGTGCTTTCCAGCCCTCGTCTACTAGATAACATGCTTTATAACCCTATCCCTTATCTTCTTAAGTGCGCCTTTAAACCCTCAACCATTAGATAGAGCGTTTTCTAACCTTATCTCTTTTTGAGTGTGCTTTCCTAGCCCTCGTATACCAGATAATGTGCTTTTTAACCTTATCTCTATCTCTTTTTTAGTGTGCCTTTGAGCCCTTATCTCTCTGATAGTGAACTTTCTAGCCTTATATCTTTTTTCCTTTAAGTGCGCATTTGAGCTCTCATTTCCCATATAATACGCTTTTTAACTTTGTCTCTTTTCATCTATGTGCCTTCATCCCAAATAGTATACTTTCTAGCCCTATATATTTTGCCTCTAAGTGCACTTCTGAGCCCTCATTTCAAATACTTTAAGAAGGATTGACCATTTTTTAATCTGGTGAGTTTGTTATCTCTCATTCCTTTTTCTTATTTACAAAGTTACCTATCTAAAGTCTCTTACGAGACTTTTGTCGCAAGCATTGTAAAAAGGGTGGCAATTGTCATAACCTATTTTTGGGTTATTCCCTAAAAATTTACCCTTTTTCCTTTTAAAATAAAAAATAAAGTAATAATAGCGAGAAGACTAGGGATTTGGCAAAAGTAGGTTGGGAAGGATTTCAAATGTATAGAAAAATCAAAGTGTAATTTTGGATGGAATTAGAAACTTAATCGTATCCTATTATACCCAAGACTAGAGAGACAATGCAGATTCAAAATCAAATTAAATGATTTTTGAATTGATTTGCATAAAAATCAAGTTAGGGACATAATTAGATTTTTAATAGACCAATTTGATTTAATCATGGGTCAAATTAAGAGTTTAATTATGTTTAAAAATTAATTTAGGTCTAATTAAAAGATTTAATTAGGTGCAAGGACTTAATTATACTCTTAATGGGTCAATTAATTTTATTAGGGACTTAATTGATGAAAAATTAAGATTGTAGGTCCAATTTGAACTTAATTAAGAAGATTGGAATTTTAGATAACCAAACTTAATTTTTACAAAGTCAATTGATTGAAAGCAGGGGTATAATTGAAAGAAAATCAAAGTTTAAGATCAATTAGGGATTAAATTAAAGAAATTCACAGCCAAAGATTTTTTTCAAAAAGGCATCAAACTCTAAAGACTCAATTTGGTTGAAGACATGGGTGAAATTGAAAAACATTAAAAGTTTAATGGTCAATTGAGGATCAAATTGCATAAATCCAAGCAAAGGACCAAAAATGAAATATACGCTAAAATTCGAGGTTGATGATGAAGTTTGGCAAGGCCAAAATTGCATAAAATTAAAAGCTTGAAATCAATCAGGAGTGCAATTAAAATAAATCAAAAGTCGAAGGACTAAGTTGAACTTTGGCTAAATCTCAAAATTAAAACCCTAAAGCCAAAACAACGTCGTTTTAAAGATAAAAAAGAAATCAAACAACACGTCGTCTGGTTGTTGTTCATCATCTTCTTCTTTTTTCCTGAAAAAGCTGCTCAGATGGCTACTTTTCAGGGGAATTTAATGTTTCTTCTCCCCACTAACTAAGCAAACCATACACCACCATAATGATCTGACATTGTACTACACCCTAGAGTAGGTCTTGCCAGCCAACTGCCATTATAACCACCGCGACGCCGCCTCAAAGTGGCCAACCCGACTAGCTTTTAGCAGCCAATTTTCACAGTCCATGATTGCACCTTTGAGCCAACGGTTGGGATCATTTCCAATTGAATCAAAGGCCAAGATTTTTTCCCAATAAAAATAAAATATCCCTCTTTCACCCCCTATTGGATTCCAGGCATTGAAGAACAAGAAATTAAGGTGCAAAGTTGGAAAAAAAATCTGCCCACCCAATTTTATTTTCTGTCATTGTCGCATCTCTCCTCTCTCTCCACTATGTTTACATCCACCACCACCTCATCCATGTCGTGACCAAGGGCAGCCCAACACCCTTGCAACCTAATCTTCTTACCAATAACAGTAATAGCCACCACCACCATCAATTTCTTTTTTTTCCTCTCCACCACGGGTTTATTCTCCTTTAGCAACTAACACCAGCTGCCAACTCCTCCATCAACACCACCACCAGCCTCATGTTGGCCTCCCAACACGATCAGCTAGCCATTCCCTCCTGCATTAGGTAACCGTCTTCTTCCCCTCATCCTCATCTGTAGTCGTTGTATGCAGAATACATTTCACATTCAACGACAAATTTAATTAACATGATCGTTAAGTTTCCATTTCTATCCAAAGTGTGACTCACTGGGCATTTGTCATCTTGCATTCGCTGACGATGTCATCCTGCTTTCAAGGGGAGATCGTTCTTTTGTATCCTCCTTGTTCTAGTAATTGACCATCTTTGGGAGGACCTCAGGGCTGGAAATCAATGCATCCAAATCATCCATCTTTTTTGGTGGAGTTTCGAACAGTATAAAGCAGCTTATTTTTTCAGACACGGGGTTTGTTGAAGGGTCATTTCCTTTCCGCTACCTTGTAGTTCCCCTCAGCCCTCACAGACTTCTTGCCAACCAATTCTCCCCTCTTCTTCATAAGCTTGACTCGGCTATTAAAAGTTGGTTGGGGAAGCATCTCAGTTATGCTGGGAGGTTGGAGTTGCTCAAGTCTGTCTTATATGGTATAGTTCAATTCTGGTTGAACATCTTCCCGGTTCCTGATACTGTTATCAAGCAAATTATTTGTCTTTGCTGCAACTTCCTGTGGACTGGCACAGTCTCCAGGAACAAATCTGCATTGGTAGCTTGGCGAATGGTTTGTCTTTCTAAGGATGAAGGTGGCCTTGGTCTTTTTAACCTCAGAGCGCTTAATAACAGTTTCCTGGCTAAACATATCTGGAATATTCATCTTAAGGCTTATACTATTTGGATCCAATGGGTTCATCACTACTATATACACCCTCATTCTTTTTGGGACACTGAAGCTCACCCAAGTTCTTCTCCTTTATGGAAATCAATCATCAACTTTCGGGATAAGCTAGTTGAGATGGGTGGCGGCCAATCCCATGTTCTCTCTTTGATGGAAAATTGGAGCAGTTCTACTAGACCTTTCACAGCCAAAGCTTATACATTTTTGCGGCTTCAAAGCAATCCTGTGCATTAGAGAAAAGTTGTCTAGGAGTCTTGGTCTATGCCAAGATATAGTTTTATTCTATGGCTGGCAGTTTTGGGCAGGCTTCGAACCAAAGATAGGCTTCACTTCCTCCAAACTGACTTAACATATGTCTTCTGCCAGGTGGATGAGGAGTCATAGAGTCACCTGTTCTTTAGCTACCATTGGATCTCCCTTCTTTAGCAAATGATTAGAAACTGGCTGCGTATAACAAGGTGCATGTCATCCTTAAGCCGTGCCATTCGGGGGCTTGTAGGGTGGAAATCATGCAGATGGTAAAATGATGCGTGTATCTCTTAGTATCCTTGTTCATTTTTCTTTTCATGTTGGCTGTTGATTTGTTGTGTTGCTATGCTTCTCTTAGTTTCGCCTGTGCTGGTTATGGGTCTTCGGCTTGCTTAGTGGGTTTTCCCTTGATGTGCTGATGATGGAGGTGGTGGATTTGGAAGGGCCTCTTCTGTCTGGTTATTGCAAATCCCTCAATGTCCCCTCGGTAGTCAGTGACCCTGGGGTGCATGGGCCATGCAGAAAAAATCCATGATCGGGTTGGTTGTTGTTTCTTCTGCATGGCCCATGCATGTGGTTACGTCCTAGCATTATGCCTTTCTTATTTAGCTTGGATGGATGGGCGTGCTCTGATTGGCCATTCTTTGTTCTTTGGACGTGTGGAAGGAATGCATTTACATGCTCTTGCATGTGGCTGTGATTGCTTGGAGATCCACTTGCTGGCTGCCATTGTTGACTTCGGTTCTTGACTTTGGCCATGCTTTGGACATCTGTCTCCTTCACATGGCTTTCTTTGTCTAGGCTGGGAGTTTGCTATTCTATTGTTGCTGTCGTAGCCGACTCATCCTTAATCGGCTTGCAACCTGCTTTGATGATCACCGACTTGGTGGTTCTTCAATCTAGTTTTTAGTGGTGATTGGCCTTGCATGGCTAGCTTTTGGTCAATGCTTATTCCATGTTTCTGTTATTTCTTGTAAGATCTCTTTGTGGTTATGAGGATACTCTTTTATCCTGTCTTTTGCTTTGTGTTAGGTTAGGAACCTTGTTTTTGGTTCCTCTCATAACCATTGTCTGTTTCTATGCTGGTTTTACATTTCAATGGTTGTTCTTTAGGTCTCTAAGGGAGCATGTTCCCTTTCTGTTCATCCTTGTATCTGAACTTGTTGGTTTTCCAGCAATGTATACTTTTTGATCTCTTATACACTTACATTTGATCAAAAAAAAAAAACATGATCGTTAAGTTGGGTCAACGACCATGTGGGCCTTAGGCTAAACCCAATTCAGCTCAAATGGCTGGGTCGGGTCCAGCCCAATATAAAAAAGAAGAGAGGTTTGTTGGGTCGTCAATCAGCCCAACCTGACTTGACCAAGTCTGGCCTAGATGGTTGAGTCGAGTATAGCCCATTTAATAAATAATATAATATAATAATATTTAAAAAATTCAAATTTTTCAAAAGGCATTTTAAAAATACTTGTCGGTCCCTCGCATGTTTTTCCAACTATTTTGTATAATATTAAGTTGTAGATTTACACTGTAAGATACAAATCTGATATTAAAAATATCTGATTTTCTCTGAAATTTCAAAAAATATCCATAAAAATCCAAGAATTAAAAAATAAACTTTCACATAAAAAACAAAAAAAAATGTGTTTGGTTTTCATGCATATAGCCAAGTCTTAAAGGTTTTACATGCATAGTTTTTTAAAAAAAGGAAGATAAAATCATCTTTTATCATGTTTTAAAAAAATACAAAAATGGATATCATAACTGGTGTGTATGATTATCCATTATGGTTTGGCCAAAATACAAAAAATCTCATTATAATTAGTTTATCATTTGGAATGCTAGGTCTTAGCTATATTAAAAAAAAATAAGTTTGGACCTTAAAACGATTAAGATTTAACCCAATAAGGTAAAGACTTTCTCACAAAGGGAGATCTGCCTTATACCTTAGATAAGATCAACGGAAAGAAACCCGACTTAGAATATCAATCAAACAACAATGAAACTTACCTTAGGTAAGGTGCACTAAAGGTGATGCGTATTTCCCTTGCACAACTAGTCCCTTACCCGGATTCTTGCAAACCATTAGGTTTCCTAGTGACCAAAACATTAGGTGGCGACTCTTGAACTTATAATTATAATTTTATGATTAAACCCAAAACCTTTTTCCACCATTTCTTAAGAGGCAGGTCCGTTATTCGACATCGTGCATGTCACGACAACAAGCATCACGTAACTTCTTCTTTTTGAATGCAATATGAGGAAATCCTTTAACAACCTCATTTTTTACAAATTTAGAAAGAATATTCATGCTTATATGATCTAATCACTTACGCCAAAAAAAAATTATCATTAATACTAGCAACAAGACAACTTTCTATCCTCATGCATTCATCAATTTTAATCTTATAAACATTTCATTTTCTATTACCAACAAGTAAAACTTTATCATTTTCAAGGATTAAGCAACATACATGATCAAACTTGATCTTGTAGCCTTTATCATACAATTCACTAATACTTAGCAAATTATGTTTTAGATTATTCACAAGAAACAATTTTTCTATAGAGGGAGAAGACTTACTTCCAATATTGCCAACTCTAATGATCTTTCCTTTTGAGTTGTCTCCAAATATGACTTTCACCATTGATCTTGCTTATACTTGAAAACAATGAATCATCTCTAGTCATGTGTCTTGAGCAAGCACTATCCAAAACTTTATCATTTTCAAGGATTAAGCAACATATATGATCAAACTTGATCTTGTAGCCTTTATCATACAATTCACTAATACTTAGCAAATTATGTTTTAGATTATTCACAAGAAACAATTTTTCTATAGAGGGAGAAGACTTACTTCCAATATTGCCAACTCTAATGATCTTTCCTTTTGAGTTGTCTCCAAATATGACTTTTACCATTGATCTTACTTATACTTGAAAACAATGAATCATCTCTAGTCATGTGTCTTGAGCAAGCACTATCCAAGAACCATTCCCCATATTCCCTTGATTCCTCATTATTGCTTTCAATTGCCATAAAACACATGTTTGCAACATGTTCTTCATCATCACTTGAGCTAGAGTCCGAGTTATCACTCTATGTTGCTTTCATTGATCGTTTATGATAGCGGTTCTTCTTTCTTGCTTTGAAAAAGAGGGCATTCGACCTTAATGTGTCCTGCCTTGTTGCATTTGTAGCATCTAAATACCTCTTTACTAGATTCTTTCATATTTCTATCCTTCTTGAAGTTTAAGAACTTTGTATTCCCTTGATTAGTACCTCTATAAGCTACTTCTAAAGCATGTCATATATCCCTAGAATTTTTATGATGATATTCTATTAAATTCACTTATACTCAAGGCACAATACAAAGTGTTCACAACTTTAGCATCCATAGAAAACAACTTCTTATCGTTATCGGTATACTTAGTTCTAGGTATATGAATCATTATATCATTTTCAATCTTAGTAGGCTTGTGAGGTCCATTTTTAATAAATAGTCATAAATTATAATCAATATATTTAAGATATATAACCATCCTAACTTTCCAATAGATATAACAATTGCCATCAAAGAAGGGTAGCCTAGAGGTAGATGTTCCTTCATTTTGAACATTATAGTTAGCGGTTGTCATTCAACTCAAGTTTAAGAAAACCTATATATGTAGGAACTAAGCTCTGATACGAATTATTATTCTAGGATTAAGGCAATAATAACACCAAGAAGGTGAATTAGGTGTTCCATTAATTATGTCAAATAATGCAAAAAACACACTAAGAACATATAATACAATAACCAACAATATAATTAAAGTGCTTAAAGTGAAGAGATAAGGGAAGAAAGATTGCATAATCAGTTTTAACATGGTTCAACAAGCATACATCCACACCTTAAGTACCAATCGTACTTGAGTATTGTACTATTTTTGTAACGCCTCATACTTTCATATGCATTTATAGTTATTTTTCTATGATTTGGTACATAAAAATACGGGTAATTAATTTTTTTATATACAGTTCTCATATAAAATTCCACCAAAATTTCAGCAGAGTCTCCCTTATACTGGGAGGTCTCATGTTATCGACATATACCATGTTTACACTTTTAATATCTCATATCTCATAACTCAATCACGATCCAATTGTCCTGGGTCTCAATCTCACAATCATCATCATCATCACAACTATAAATTTATAACATACTAATAACAACAAATATCATCAGAGAGGAATAAATGCGATAAACACGCATACATGAAACATGATTATATAAATTTCAGAGTTAAGTTCATCTATTCAAGTTTAAACATCAATTATACAAATTAAGTTATATAAATGTTTTAATATTTCAAAATACAAGGATATACTCCCTAGAACTAGATAATAAAAAGTGAACAAAAGTTAGGATCTACTCTTGTCATGTATGCGATGGTCCTGAAACAAAATGCATATTATTGAAACATGAATATCACAATAAGTATAGTAACACAAATATCCAACAATTTAAAAAGGCAAACATGTATTCATATTCTATTCACTTTTCTATATTTGTTTCCATTAGAACTCTTTCTCATTCAACTACTAAAATTGTTTCATCTTCCATTTTCCATATTTATTTCCATTGGAACTCTTTCTCATTCAACTTCTAAAACCGTTTCATCTTCCATTTTCAACTTCCATTCCAGATTCCATAAGATTAACCATAATTATTTCTGTCTAACACATTGTCAATACCAATTTCACTGGTATCATCACCACCTCGTAGGCGTCGATGCATAACGATCACCTTACTCGGGACCCTAACTAACATACATTAAATGTATGTTAGTCGATACATAGCTAGTCCATGCAAATTTTACCCATTAATATTGTCATTCTTTGTCCAACCATAGTTATCATTACAAATTTTCATTTCAAACATGACTGGTTTCTTTTGGAAGCTAAGATATAATATCACATGTTCCCTAAAGGGAAAGGACCCAAATTTTCACCCTTTAACGCATCTAAATAGTCGTTTTAGGGACTTTTCGAATCTATTGGCAGAGGTCATATTCCGACCTTTACTTATATTTTTTACTATATCTAAAGTTCTAGGACTCTGTTTCAAGCAAGGTTGGTCTCGTTAGAAAGCTAAGACACTGAGCTACAAGTTCCATGAAGGGAGGAGAACATAGTTTTTCCCCCAAGACACTCAAAATTATTCATCAACAAATCAGACCTACTGCTCTATAAGGTGTGTTATGACCCAGTCTCAGTTGGTGACCCATAACTGGAATTCTATAGCTCCAAATTAAGTAAGACCAGTTTTCTTAGTTAGTCAACATCCAAAACTACAATTACACTATGATGTAACCTGATCCTAATTCCCTCATCCTCCTATTCGAATTCTCTCCAAAAGTCAGGAGACGAATCTGTCCAGATTGATCAACCTTTCCATTTACACACAACATCCACAATTCAACTTTTCTCTTTTATCTCAACCCCTACCTATAACACATACCATATAAGAGTGTCAAAAAAATCTTTTTAAGAGCCAATTTATCCAATTTATTTCAATCTTCCCTTTTAACGTCAAAATAGAACATTCTTATCGATTTTACAAACTTTTCGAACAATATTCTTCTAAACACAATCCGTGACATTTCAACATGCATTTTTTCCTTATTTTGACACGATTAAACACACGTCATCAAGCTAAATATATCAAATTAAACATCCTCCCCCTTTAATGCATAATTGACCGAAAGCATGGCCTTAAGGAACCAAGAGTTCCCTCATTCTTTTCATGCTAATTTCATTCAATTCACACACACTTTCACATAAAGAAAATAGCCTATTATAGTAAATTCATTAAGGAAAACCATAATATCCCCCTTTTCCTCTTTGCTCCTCATATGGTCGGCTAACTTTCCTTAGCCTCACTCATGTGGCTGACTTTTTATATCAATCCGAGTTGCCCTTAGAAATTAGGATAACAAGTACAATAAACTTATATAATATTTTTCCCGACAACACTCATGACACAAACCATCATGTTTAATCTTGTTTCCACTATCAAACTTCTTATCCTTTACTATCTTAAATCAACATGCATCATAAACAAATAAAATTTTAGAATATATTAAACTCTTCAAAATATAAAGAGGTGAAGTGGTAAACACCTACTTGTTCCTCTTAGTGGTCCCGTTCTGCTAGCTTGAGGTCCCGCAGTCAATGCATCTCCTGCTCCACACAAGACCAAGATTTAATATCATTCATTCCCCTTTTCAATGTTTTCTTATCAACTAACAAGCATCATTATATGATTTCATGCAAGATTTTCATATCTAAATTAGATCATTATTTCACGTTCACATAGTCATCCGTTAACCTGAACTGTGCAGACTTTTCCAAGCTAATTTCTTAACCCAAACTTACCTCACCTTAATCACTTTATATAAGACTTTAATTTCCCATAAATTTTTGTTCTTGGGGCTATCCAAATCAACCCCTTAACAACCATTAGTAAAGCTGTCACAGCAGCTTTGCTTTAGTTCTTGAAGACATTTTTATCCTAACAACTTTATAGTTAAGGCTGTTACTCCAGCCCCTATTTCTTTTTTTAATTTTGGAGATGTATTTAGCCACCCCCCTAAACATAGACTTTCAGGGCTGTCATAGCAGCCTCAAAGTCTTCTAAAAATTAAGTCTCTTTATTGCTCCATTTCCTTTTAATTTTTGAGTTGTTTCAGCTCACACAAAACTAAATTTGACAACAGTTTCAATCAACCATAAATAACAAAAAAATAATATTACAAGCAATCCATATAGCCAAGTTATAATTCATTATTATAAGTATCACATATCCAAATATAAACTCCATCCCAACGGTGAAATATCCAGAATCATAGGTTTAACCGAACTGACCTAAAACTTGTAGACTTACTGTGCAAGAAGCATAACTTCTATTTGGAGTGGTTAGTTCTGATCTCCACCGTTCCGATTCTAGACAGCATTAGGATGAACAACATATCCAAATTATAGCCCGATCCAATGGTGGACGATGGAGCAAATGGTTGGCGACTGAGACTATCCAGAAGTGTATTTTCCCAGAAATTGTCCTCCTGCGATATCTCTCAAACAGGGACTGATATAGAAGATCCCTCCAGTGAAAATATATAAGATATGGAGGAGAACAATATATCCAAATATCATTCTAATCCAACGGTGGAGGGTAGATTTATAGCTATCAGAATTTCTGCCATCAATATGTCTTCTCTTTGTCTCCTAAGTTCCCTTGTTCCTTCTTTTATCTCTTGTTTCTTGTTGATTTTTAGCTAAAAAACACTTTTCCTAACATAATTTTAGGGTTTCTCCTTGCCTTTTTCTCTCTTTCTCTCCCAAACTCTCTTTTCTCTCTCTTTTTTCCTCCTATTTTTCTGTCCAACCGTGGTTTAATGAAGAAGAAAGGTGCTGGAATTTCCCAATTGATCAAGCATATTTATGAAACTGCCATTAATGATTTTCATGCTATTTTTCAGTCTAATTGTCGACATTATTTGACAACCTTACCAAACTCTGATCGCTCTAAAATTTTAAATGTATATGAAACTATATGTGAAGGAGGTCCTCGTAAATTGTTAGTTCGATCTGACAGTTGGATTGAGCGTTCTGTTTAATAGTGCTAAATTGGTCAGTAGATGATTTTTACGCAAGAAAAATCCAAATTTTCTTGTTTAATCCTTGTATAAAACATATACATTAATCCTCTAAACCCTAGGGGTCATTTTATCATTTGTACATAAACTCCTAACCTTCTGTTATTTGAACATTGACCACTCTTAGTCTTACGTATTTATTTTATCCCCATAAATTTTTCTTTCTAACAATTTAGCACTATATTCACTTTTCATTTCATTAATTTCACCATTTTTATCTTGATTTAGGTTTCTTTAATTTAATTTAACTCATTTTACTATCAGTTAAATTTCTCGTATTTTAATAACCTAGAAAAATTATAACCGGGGGTTTGCACTTTTATTAATCCAAGTGAAAGATGTAATACCCTTGATGAATCCACACCAAGAAATTACATCACTTGAAGATGTTCCATCTTCAAGATTTTTCCCTTGGTGACAATACATCATCAATGCTAAGAGTTTATCCAAACTCTCAAGTGTTTACAATTATGATTTGTTTAAAACGAGATTCACTCTTTCAAATAGTAGATTGTACAATTGAAAACTATAATCTATAATCTCTATAGCTCACTCAATAGCACGCGTAGGATGATTAAAGGTGTGTAAGTGTAATGAGTGTGAAATTTTATACTCTTGTGCTAGAATATAAAGATTTAATTTAACACAACTTAGAGTATGTTAGGATTGATGATTTCTAGTTGATTTTTCTTTTGAAATAGCTTTTATATCATGTATGTTCATAATTTCTCTTTTATTTTGCATAAAAGAAACTAGCCATTTATAGTTATTGGAATGCCTCTGATGGCGAAAGTAGTTGATCGATTCCTATAAAATTCTTGGGTGTTCATCACATATGAACAACGGTTGATCGATTCAGCTTAAAAACTAGTTTTGACAGTTTCAAACCTGGTGAAACTTGAACCGATTAAATGTGTATATCGATCTTATTTATGCATGTAATGTGATGTGTGTGAATTCATTTTAATTTGCTATTGAGTAAGATATAAAGATTAAAAAATAAGCATTAAAATGAATCCTTGAGAACTAAGTTTTTACTTGATTTGCATCTTGGACATGTTGATGGATTTCTTCATTCAAATCCTTATGCTTCTTGATGTGATCTTTATATAGACTTGTATAAACTTAATCTCATCCAAGCATATCATTAGTTTATTTTAATTTAATTTTTATCATTAAAATACATATATATTAATATGTGACCTAAAGATAAACAAAAATTACAAAAAAAATCAATTTAAAACATTGTCTCAAATAAAATAAATAGCAATCAAAAGAATAAGGACCAAATTTGAAAGATAAAAAAAAATGAATGGAGATGAAATTGAAAAGGAATTCAAACATTATAAATTATTCCAAATAAGAAGAATAATAATAATAAAAAGAACATGGACAAATCTAAAGACAATAAATTGAATGGTTGCTTTAAAACTTTTAAAGGGAAGATGCGAAAATCGATAAGGATAGAGAGAAAAAAAGAAAAAAAAGAAAAGGTTATCAATGCCAAATTAAAGGCCCATTGGCCATACGCATCACCACATAATGAAAAGGACGTCGAGATGATTCAAACATCAACTTGGAAGGCAGTGATTTGGTCATCGGGTAGCCTCACATACGTCGCTTGATAGGTGCAAGGACCACCCATCAACACACGTGCTAACAATTTTTTTAAGAATGTTTATTAAAATACAAGAATGTCCCTGAGTCACCATTATATTGAAAAAAAAACCATGATAAAGGACAGAAAACCCCAATAAAAAAAGTCGAGTAAATTTTTTATTTAAGAGTAATTAAGTCATTTTATTGTGCTAAAAATTGAAAAGACTAAAAAGGCTCTGAATGAAAGGGTTTTTTTTCAGGTAAGGTAATTTCTTTTTTTTAAGAGGTAACTAAGTGATTTTATTGCGTAAAAAAGGAAAAAGACTATTTAGCCGCTAATGCATAGTTCAAAGGTTTTATGGTTGAGGGTAATTTCATCGTTACACTATTATAATGGATAGTGTTTTATGTCTTGGTGCATAATAATTTCCCTTCTAGCTTCAATTTTTTTAACTAGACAATAGTTGTGCTCTCGTGGGGAATTTTTTGTTAATATTCTTAAACTCAACTAAGTTTGTCAGGTCCACTTGGTGACCTGTCAACCCTATCTCTAGACTAGACCGGGTTTTAAAATAAACTGGGTGGGAGTTGACCAAGTATGGTGTAGTTGACTTGGCAGGTACACTCGTGACTTGATCAACTTTTCCAAAACCCATTTTAACTCTTTTTTTTAAATGCAACGTTTATTTTTTTTCTTTAAAGAAAATATTATAACAACGATGTTTTTGAATTGACCCGAGTCAATCCATGTTAACTCACCCAACCAGTAACTTAGGTCATTAAATGGAATATGATGAAAATCCTTTTTTTTTTTTTGTCAGAGTGAGGATGTAAAATGTTATGAAATTATAAACTCTATGATATACACTGTAATATTTTAAAAAAAGTGAAGGCAAAGTGAAAAAGAAAAAGAAGAAGACTAAACTATAAGGTGTAAGGTGCCATTAATCCTTTATTTAATTAAATGGTTGTAAAAATAGGCATCTTCAAGAAAGACAACAAATAAAATTATCAAGAAAAAATATTTTCTTAATCTAAACTTCATTACCTTATTAATGCATTTATAGTTTTAATGCATGTTTTTTATTGTAAGCATAGATTTTTAAATAAAAAAAACTATAATGATGTCAAAAGCAAGTTTTTATATAACAAAAACTAAAATAATAACTCAATATTTTGCCTGTGATTGAAGAAAAACAATCCTATAAACATTTATAGAAATTAAATTTTATTTTCATTAAATATTCTTGAGTATTTTTTTTATTTTTGCATATAAGGTACATAATAATTGAAAAACAATCATCAACATAGCCATTAAAACCTATAATATTATTTAAGAAACATGAAAAAATTGATTAGTGATTTAAATATTGTGTTAAGCCTTTTTAGTGCATTTCAATCTAAATACAAAATAGAAAAATAGATAGTAGGCAAGCATTTGGGCCACAAAGATGGGACTTGCATGCATTCTTTCTTCTTCTTTTTTTTTTTCTCATAAGAGTGAGTAACATATTTTTCACTAGTTTATTTTAAAAACAATGAAGCAGATGATGCATCGCCTGTTATGGTAGGCAACACATCACTTGTTGTGACAGGTAACGCGTCTTTTGCTTGCCCAAATTCTGGTCATTGAAGAGGTGGCTATAAAATCAGGTTGAGATTTTTTAAACCTAAAAAATTATTTTTAACTTGTTTTCATCTGGAAATACCTTATAGACATCATTAGATTCTTAATAAACTAATTTCTTAACTCAAAACACTCTTAAATCACTTTGAAAACATAAAACCAAAAACAAAATTATTTCTCAATCCTAATCTACTTTTTCCAACAAATTCAAAACTCAAAAACACCTTAATGACACTTTTCTCATCATGAGGAACACATTGACATCAAATTTGGTTTTTTTTAAAAATGGAATCTAGACAAATGATCGTTTTCTCTCTCCTTTATTATCTTTTAGTGATTTTCTCTCTTTTTTTCTCAAACTTAGGAGTTGAGGTGTAAACAAAATGAAGTTTTTGACCAAATCACAAAGATGTCAAATTAAAAATACCAAAAATAAGATTTGCAAAACTTTAAAGGAAAACAATTGTTAAAAAAGAGCCATATGAACAATGTTTGAAAAACAAATCACCAGTTCTTATCTCTTTGTCAGTTATGGTCCTCATATTTTCATTTTTTCACAAGTAATAAAATCGAATTCTTTCTTATAAAATTGAGCATTAACCTGATGCCTAGATCTTTTTTGACACCATAATAATTCCATAAAAAAAAATCAAAATAAATTATTAAATTCAATTTTTAATTAACACAGTGTAAACGGATGAAAAAAATTGATTACCAGAGTACCAAAAACTCAAATGATGAAAAAGAAAAAAAAAAGAGAAGGCTAATGAAATCCATAGTGTTTCCTCTCAAAATACACAATGCACTACACTATAAAAACACCACACCTTTTAGTTTTTTCTTTAATGTTTACTATATTAATACTAAATAATTATTGTCAAACATTATTAGTCTAATGTCTCTTTTATTTTCATATATATTTAACAAATAAAAAAAATGATGTGTAATATTTATTTTTTTAAATTATATTATTATTAAAATCACCATTATTCAAATCAACACCATCACTCTATTCAATGCTATCTTTTGTGATGGTGATATATTTTTTTAAAAAAAATATTGACATTACATCATCATTGAAATCACTCTTTTATTGTTACAGTATGATTATTGATTGAAATTTTTTAATTATCGTCACTTTTTATCTTAAAAAAATAAAATTTTAAATTTCACCATGATCCATATTACTATTTTAAATATTATACTAAAATTAAAATATTGTCCCAGTTCTTATATTTTATTTTGATTCTTCATTAAAATATTGTTCTAGTTCTTATGTTTTATTTTGATTCCTCTATTAGTATGTCGAACCTTTCATATATTATGTTCAAGCAACTCTAAGTTGAAATTTAAAGCCTGTTTATTTTGTGTTTCAAAAGGTTTTTAAGAAAATGAATTTTTATATTTTATTTATTTCAAATTAATTTTTTTAAATATTTTCAGATTGTTTTGATGTATTGATGTCAAAAATAAATTTTAGAAATCATTATTTCGAAGCATTTTCAAGTGAATAACATTTTAAAAAATAATAACTACCATAATATCAAACAGACTCTTAATATATTTATACATGTATGAATATATAATATTTTTCTTACAAATTATGTTGTTGTTTTTAATTTAAAGTCAATCATTATTAGCTAGACATGGCAATTAGCCGGGTTTTGGACTCAATTTAATACATGCTTGAACCGATCCCATAATGTTCAAGCAAGTTCATCAATTCATGAGTTGGAGGGTTTTTTTTTTATTATAAAAAGTATAATCATTATTATATCTACACATGTATAAATTATTATTAGTGAATTAACTTAGATTTCTGTTATTGTTTTTTATTTTATCATTTAATATTGAATTATTTGATAGTTACACTTCATAGTTTGATTCAATTTACTTTTATTGACTATTGTTTTTACCTTTTATTAGCATGGATAAGCATTTGATTAAAAAAATTATTTTAAGAAACAAAATTACTAGAAATAATTGAATACATGACTCGTATTATAAAATTAAATATTTTAATTTTAATTATTTTTTAATTAAATATCAATTTATTTAATTAGATTGGTGAGCGGAGTTAATGATAAAAAAAAAATTATGTCTAAAAATACATTAAAAACATTTTTATATTTAAAAAAATTATTCAACCAGTTAGGAATCGTGGGTCAGTTAAAAAGTCTATACTAGATTGATAGGCATCCAGTCCACAATCATTTAATTGGATATTCTGAGCCGAACACGGTTCAGAAAAAACTCTCCCCAGCCCGATCCATTGCCACCCCAAATCTGAGCAATTAATTTTTTTCTTAATTATTCAATATTTTTCTTTTGTGAAGATAATAAGCATTCAATTCTTTTGATGAAAGGAAAGAAAAAAGGAGAAATCAAATCACTCTCATTGTCAGATCCATCCAAATCCAACACTTGAAGAGATCGGCCAGGCAAACAGTTAAGAGGTGAAGAGCAAAGCTAGCAAGAGCAGTTCGCGACACCCAAGTGGTTCTATCCATCCGCGACTGATCAGGTAATACTTAATGAAACAATCAAACAACGTTGATATCCTTGTATTTCCTCGTTTTTTTTTAATGTTCAATCCAATCCCATAAAAGCAATTCGTATATTCCTTAAAATTGTTTGTGATTACAGAGGAAAATGAATTTCCTGTTGCGCCCTACCACTCACCAAGTAATCAAAGAACAGGTTTCTGCTCCTGTTCCTGCTCTTGAATCTCCTTCTCCAGCTGTGACTTTGGAGGGTCTTATAGCTGAAGATTCATTCCCTCAATCTGAAGTTCGTGATATGGGTATCGGTGGTGAAAATGGATCTGTTGCTGCTACAAAGAATGATTCATCACTTGTCTTGGAGAACCACTCTGATGTTTCTGAAGAAGAAGGATGGATCGTCATCCCATTTGGTACAGCCACTCCCTTTTTTTATCATTGCATAGTTCTTTCTTTTGAGTGCTGTTTTACCTGCTTCTAGTTTATATATATATATATCTTTGAAACCTAATAAAATGTGCTACGTTGCAATTCTATTTCCAATATAATTTTGTTTCCTGCATTGTTCTGAAAAGCTAAAAGTGTCCCCAAGTGTCGAGATTCTTTCTTTGATAGTATTCCCACTAAAGTTTTGCCACTGATTCTAATATCGAATGGCATGTGAACAAGGAGCTTTGAGATCCAAATTTTGTTCAGTAATGTGAAATTCACTTTAAAGTTCTCTGAATAAACATTATATAGTGATCTTTGTCAAGAGATATGGGTGGTTAGTAATTCTATCTGTTATTTAGGGCTTCTAAATTTCCATCAACAACCTCTGGCTGGTTTGGTTTGGTGGTTCTTATTGATTGTTTTGTTTAATATTTAAGGTTGTGTTTACTTTGTTTGTCCATCAAGTTTACTTGCTTCTCTAATTAATCTAATCTCAATGTGCGATGTCTAGCATACTTTAGGAATGAGGACTATTTTTGGCTACTAATTTAAGTTTCAATTTTTTTTTAATGTTTAGAGTTTGAATTTATATCTGGCTAGTCAGGGGTTTGCTGATGCTTTTAGAAGGGAATTCCTCAAACTATCAAATTTAAGGCCTTTTTTTCTTGGACGCACGGCTCTTTTTGCATGGGATGTTGTACAACTAATTAAGAGCTATACTTCTTGCTTTTTGTTAAGGGTACTGAAATTGGAAAATTTCAGAGGATATTCTTTTTTTCCACAGAATTTGTTTCATCAAGAAAAGTACTGTGCTGGATTGATTCTCAGATATACATGCTATGCACATTTTCTATGAATTCGTTAATTGCACTTTTTGTTTGCTTTGTCATCTGACTTGACCATGCATCCATGTCATCAAGTCTAATAAAATTCTGAAGCTTCATGCCCTAATATACTTGGGCTGTTTTTTTTTAATCTAAGTAGGAAGGCAATGTCAGAATTATTCACTGAGTAAAGAAAAAAATATATATCCTTTATAGAAAATCAATACTGTCAGATGTTTAATAGGTTTGGCTGGTATATGGGTGGAGTGTGATTTTGGTTGCATCAGGTTGGAATAACCATCAGGAAGGTTATATCAGTTAACCCTCATCCAGCCCACCCCTTGGGACCTCTTCTTGTATGGAAACAAAGTGAATGATTTTTCTTTTTTGTCCTTTTTTTTGTATCTGTTAACAGAATGCTTAAACAGATGTTATAGGATTTTTTCCACAGATTTAGACTTTTCAGACATGAGTTTATTGCCACTATCTGTTTGGTGTAATAACACATGCATGTATGATAAAGGCTGAATGTATCCCTGTCTATCATCTTTGAGAGGAAATTAGCATGACAAGGAGAATGGACTATCTTCCCACAGTAATGAAAAGAATGAAACAAAACATTGAAACACCACTTTCTGGTCCCTTTGAACATGGTCAATGAAACCATTGAAAGTGCCCTGAACAAGGAGGTCAAATTATTTATTATATCCTAATTCCCATAGTAGTTGCTTTGATCAAGCTTGATCCTTGGAGATTCTCAAATCGCCCTCTAATTAGCTGATGCAAACATCATAAATTTCCCCAAAATTTTACGATCCTTCCCCTTCCCAAAAAATGTTAAATGCATTCATAACATTTCCTTAGCTTTGCAGTGTTGCCCAAGACTTACCACTAACAAACAGTTTGTGCCACACTTCCGAGGTCACCAGGCAGTTAGAAATTTCTCTACTATGTTATGCCCTAACAAATGTATTAGGTGACAGCACCTTATGTGGACTTCTAACCTGCATCAAAACTTTGCCTTCAAACAATTTTTTGTATTAATTTTGTTCCCCGAGTTTTAGAAATTCTCAATTAGGTCTTTCCATCCATATTTGATCATGGATTCCATCCAAAGTTTCTTTTTTTTTTTTTTTTACAATGTCATTTTGTACGGAACTTAATGTTTTCTGTTAAGGAATTCTAACAGGAGGACTCAATTGAGAAATCTAAATTGTTTGGGAACAAAACTGTTACAAAAAAAAATTTGGGGGTGTAGTTGATGCTATCCCAATTTTTGGGGAGTATATTTGAGGTTTGCCATCTTTTTTGTTTTCAAGTTTTTTCTTGATGTTTGTTTTTGATTCACTGACATGATTTCTCCATATAGTTAAATAACTTTGATATGTTTTCTTCTATCATATTTGATGCTTGATATGTTTTGGCAGGGGAACTTCCTGATGACTGGAAGAATGCATCAGATATACATTCATTACGCTCCCTGGATCGGTCATTTGTTTTTCCTGGTACTATATATTTCTTAAATCTATTGATTCTTTCAATTTTAACATGTGCTGGTTTTTATTCATTTGGGATGTTCTATGTCCATTATATACACCTCAAATCCATTTCTATTTCAGGTGAACAAGTTCATATTCTGGCATGTTTATCAGCATACAAGCAGGATACAGAAATTATTACTCCATTTAAAGTTGCTGCAGTGATGTCTAAAAATGGAATAGGGCAAAGCCCTGAGAAACAAAATGGAAATTTGAAAGATGGAGGTAGTTTGGTTTCTGCACAAGGGGAAGTGAGTTCTGATAGTCAAGTAATAGGTCTTAATGGCAATGGCGCATCAAAACAGAAGACTGATCCACAAGGGGATATTTCTGCTAGTAAATCATTTCTCAGAATGGAGGATTACAAAAGACAAACTGAAATGTTATTGCAAAGATTTAAGAACTCCCATTTTTTTGTTAGGATTGCAGAGTCGGGTGAACCACTTTGGTCAAGAAAAAGTGCACTTGATCAAGAATACTCCGAGATGGATAGTCAGAACAAACCACAAAGAACCAAGAAAACTGCAGATAACACGTTCCATCTTAGTGCTCTTATTGATAGAGGAAATTTTGATGCCAATGTCTCTGGTGGTGCCGCAAGGAATGGTGTTAGCTGTTGCTCTCTTTCTAATGGAGATATAGTGGTATGTATCTGAGAACCACAAGGTTCATGATTTTTTCCCATCTGATATTCTTTTGAAAAACTGAGTGCAGGCTTCAATTTTTGTGGTCTTATTTCCTGTCCAGGTGCTTACAATTATGCCAACACTTTGCAAGTTGCAATTGTACATAGACAACACACCCATTTAGCAATAGAGTAGTTGCATGTTATGTTTCAAAATTCTTCTTTGATAAGCTGGATTAGCAGTTCTGAATAATAAATGGTCTTTTGGTGGTTTCTAACTAGATGATTTATAAATAGCCTATCGAAATGTAGCTATCTTCTGCAGATTAAAATGACCAAATTGTGTTGTGTTTTCTCTGAGCTGGATAGAAAATGGTCACACCTTGCATTTGGCAATGCAATTTATTTTTCCAAAAGTATTATCTAAAATATCATCGTTCTAGTCTATTTCTGATATTAGATGCATAAATTTTCTGGAGTCTATATTTGTGAAAGATTTTGCATGTTTCCCAAGTAGCTTAAGTCATGGCTTTGTTAAACAGAATTTTTGTGGAGGTATTTGTGGAGAATTAACAAAATATTTTCAGTGGCTCAGTTCAATTGCTAATATGTGGCAAAAAGTGATTAAAACAGTATTTTGAGCCTTGTAATCATTATGCTTTTGTTATTGTACATGCAAATACACTTTTTTCTTGGTCTACAGTCTAATGATGTAGACATCTTTTATTTTCAGTAAAATCATGTGAAATGTTGTTAGTTGATAACATGTTAGTGAGGGGATGTGATCGGTCAAATATGTTTTGTGCATCAGTTTGGCTGCTTTCTTAAACATGTGATTATGATGCTATAGTTCCTATCTATACCATATTTAACAGTTGTTAAGGTACTGATTCACATTCCATTTCTTTGTTTGGAAGGATGCAGGTGCTTTTACAGGTTAATGTCGGTGTTAATTTTTTCAGAGACCCGGTCATTGAGATTCTTCAGTTTGAGAAATATCAGGAGAGAAATCGGTTTCCTGAGAACCAAGACAACTTAAATTACAGTAATTATGACCCATGTGGAGAACTATTAAAATGGTTGCTTCCTGTGGATAACACCTTATCTTCTCCCGCTCGTTCTTTGCCTCCTCCTCAGTTAGGTTCCAATTCAGGATTCGGTGGTGCATCACAGAAGTCTTCCTCATCTGGTTCTCAGCTCTTCTCTCATTTTAGAAGTTACTCCATGTCATCACTGCCTCAAAATTCTGCTCCACCTCCACAACCTGTTAAAGCCCAAAGCTCTAAGCCCAACTTTGACCTTGAAGATTGGGATCAGTACTCATCTCAGAAGTTATGGAAAAGTCAAAAACCTGTGGATGAAGAACTTTTATCTATCCGAGGTGTATCATTAGAGAGAGAGAGGTTTTCTGTTCGCTGTGGGTTGGAAGGCATCTACATTCCAGGAAGAAGATGGTTGAGGAAACTTGAAATAATTCAACCTGTAGAAATTCATTCTTTTGCTGCTGACTGCAATACAGATGACCTTCTTTGTGTTCAGATTAAGGTGTGCTTTAAGACTTTTACCATGCCAATTTTTTTAATGTGTTTACGTATTTGGTTGCTTATTGGGATTAACCACCAAATTCCACCAATGCTAATAAATTTAAAAGCTATTTTGCAGAACGTATCTCCAGCAATTACACCGGATATTGTGGTATACATAGATACTATAACTATTGTTTTTGAGGAAGCTTCAAAGAGTGGACTTCCCTCATCATTACCAATTGCATGTATTGAAGCTGGAAATGATCACAGTTTGCCAAATCTAGCCCTCAGGTTGTTTTTTATTCTAGGTATCTTAATGTACTCTAATTTGTTGGTTGCACTGCATTTTCCATGGTTAATTCAGTTTGCTTACACTTGCTGGAGGTTGTTTGCACATCATTGATAAATGTTCTTGAGCAGTATGTTATTTGATTGGACAAATCCCAACCAGTCAGGCTAAGGCGAAGACTGGCGTACAATGTGGCTTTACTTCAGGAAAAGTACTTTATATTTACATGAAAAATAAATTTATTTTACTCTTGCCTTTTTTTTCCAGTTGTCCATTTATTCTCACTCTTTTAGTTCAACCATCTTGGAGTGGGCAGAGGCTACTTTTATCTCTTCGTGGTTGCTTAGTGAGTGATTCGCTAGCATTTTATGGTTCAATTAATAATTGTTTTGAAATTGTTGGACTGATGCATGACAATACTTCTGACTTATGATTTTGATGTGAGCTTCTAGTCTACAAGCAGCCTGAGGATCATCATCTACAAAACGCTCACAATGCCTTTTTCTGATATATATATCTAGAAGAAAAACCATAAGAGCATGCTCTTAACACTCACGTTTTACATGGAATAGAGCAAAGGCAGAAAATAGATTGTTTGCAATAGCATGCAGTATATGTGTGATATATGGAATGACCAAGTAAATTATGAATTAAGCTTCTTCATTACACTTCTTTTAATTAATAGAAATGACCTCTTTTTTACCATTAGTTTGGATCATAACCCTAAAATTATTTGTGTAAATTTTGAATTGTGAGTGCATACACAGATCACTTATAAAAATTATTGACTGTATCTTGTATCACTATATCAGGGGAAACAATTTTGATTCACGAATTTCATTCTTTATCATGAACTTATTGAAAATTTCCCATGGCAGGAGAGGTGAGGAGCACTCATTCATTCTCAAACCAGCATCCTTTGTGAAGGATTCCAAAGTTCACAGAGAAAGACTATCCCCATCATTAAGTCTGCATCTTGTACCAAATACTGTGGAAGGCAGGAGTGCATTGAATGTTGACCAGTATGCAATTATTGTATCTTGTCGCAGTAACTACACTGGTATCCATTATTTTTGTGGTTTGCTTCATCATCTAAACTTCTATAGGTAATTGTTTTTTTACTTTCACCAACCTTTTGTTTCATGCTTTGTGTTGAATGTAGAGTCAAGACTCTTTTTTAAGCAGCCAACTAGTTGGCGACCGCGTAACTCAAGGGATCTTTTGATCTCTGTTGCATCTGAAATGTCAGGACAATCTTCTGGACCCAATGAGAGAGTCTCCCAGCTTCCAGTTCAGGTTGTTCTTTTTTTTTGTTAATTTATTGAATATGTTTCTTTCTTCCTCTTCTGAAGCTGTTGTCAAATTCCCAGGTTTTAGCTTTACGGGCTTCAAATTTGACATCTGAAGATCTAACTCTGACGGTTCTGGCTCCTGCCTCATTTACTTCACCTCCATCAGTGGGGTCCTTGAGTTCTTCACCGACAACACCAATGAGTTCATTTGTTGGTTTGCCAGAGTCTACAGGTATAATAACTGGTGAGAAATATTGCTCTGCAGTGCAGGCACTGACCTCTGTGACTACCACTTCAGAAATTATCGAACAGTCTTCTCCCATATCTGATGTTATTTCGAGTACAGGCTTGGGTTGTACACATCTGTGGCTGCAGAGCAGAGTTCCATTAGGGTAATGTATCTCACTCTTAAGCTTATTTCTTTTTTGGGATCTGATTGGACAGATTTTTACAGCTTAGGTGATTATACAGATGCGTTCCTGCTCAATCTACGGCTACTATTAAGCTTGAGCTACTTCCCTTGACTGATGGGATAATTTCCCTGGACACTTTACAGATAGATGTTAAGGAGAAAGGTATCATCTGCTTACACTTGTCATGGATTTCATAAAATTTTGGATTATATAAAATTGTTTTGCTTCTCTTTTTTATGTTATCAAAACCTGAACCCTTTCATTAATTATAATGAATTCTCATTTAATCAGTATTTTTTTTATAAAAAAAAAACACCAATTTTGACAAATACTGCCTTTCACTCCTTTGAAAGCTGAACCATTCGTTTGTTATAGTGAATTCTCATTTACTAATGATTTTTTTTTTTTAAAGAAAGTTAATCAGCATTGATGAATATAGTGCTATCCCCTTCCTCAATAGTATGCATAGTGCGGTATCTCGTGCAAGAATCTCTCTTCTGATATTTTTCTGAGAGTCAAAATTTCTCTGTATTTAAACTACAAGTGGTGGCTATATTACAACTCTTCTGTGAAATGTGTATCTTCTTGGTCTCAAATGCTGAAATTTTCTTGTATACAACTTGCAACTCTCACTATCTCTTTAAAAAACATGAAAGCTAATGCCATCTTGTAATGTTATTGATTGTTTTGAGTATTGAAGATAATTATCTATGGTTGGGTCATGGACAAAATGCATTAGCATGTGCCTATTTATCGGTGTTGATCCTTTAAGGTTGTGGTATTTGACTGGCCCTGTCTGTTATTCTCTTGCTTTCAAATATAAGAGTTGGCATCGTATTGGAATAGACATGGTTATCATCTGCTGTTTGCTTATGTTCTCAATTGGAGCTGTACTGTGATAATATTTTGGTTTTTCCGCTCCAAAAGGAAGAGATATTCTATGCACTGCTATAATCTTCATGCTTGCAGGCTCTGCTTCCATCAAGAGCTTAACTTCATGTGGGCAACTACTTTTTTCTGCGCAGGTCTAACCTATATTCCCGAGAACTCTCTAAAGATAAATGCAACTTCCAGCATTTCCACGGGGATCATCTAGAATAGATATATTTGTTAATTTCCATTGCTTACCACGGGTTATCTTCAAACATGTGAAGAGGGGATTCAGAGGGTTGTCGGACATGTACCCCAAATAATGTCTCATGTTGATTTTTTTTTTTTTAAATGTAATTACAGCCTCCAATAGTGTATCGTAAATCATGGTTTGGAGAAACAACATTTGTCAGAGTGGTGCCCTGAACTTTTTCAAGGAAAGGTGGATGCGTGTGGAAGGCGTAGCCTAGGCATGTGCTGCTCCAACTATTTGAGCCAAGGGTTTTTGGCAATGTTATATTTCATATTAGTTTCAGTTTTGGAAATGCTTACCATTTGCTTGCCACAGTATATGGAGACTTGTTTTAAATGCTGCTGCTGTGAACTGTACTTACTGACTACTCGTGCTAATTAAACACGCTGTAAGTTGTTAGCCAATTTACAAAATGGGTTGGCGATCAGAAAAACTAATCACTCAAGAAATAATTCTCACCCACCGCACAACCATCTCATTTTGTCCCGTTACAAATCTCTTATTTTAGTTCTAAACTCGATTCTTCTCGCTTAAACTGCAACTTTTTCCCAGCATCTTTCTGGCTTCCCGCTTCTGTTGCTCCCTCGAATGCTGGCAATTAAGAGGAAAAGGAAAGCTAAGGGATATGCTAAGATTACTGTTTATGCACCATGTACCAGGACATAGATTACTACTAGATAGCACTGGCCGCATGAAAAACGATGCTTAAATAAGGTAAGTGTATTTTTATATCATAGAAAGAAAACTGTTAAAAAAACAAAGAAAAACAAATGTGAATCCTTAAGAATCAAATCGATGAAAGATAAAATCAAAATATATATAAGAAAAAAGGTAAAAA
>Ga0325405_1000356_pt1 | contig 43554 bp, 11 predicted proteins | sample PopdelMetagenome_21_FD_205663 | JGI IMG/M metagenome (GOLD analysis project Ga0325405, IMG submission 205663) | Populus deltoides microbial communities from Bellville, Georgia, United States - Xylem-Control-R2 | ecosystem: Host-associated > Plants > Phyllosphere > Stem > Wood/Secondary xylem... | reverse complement strand
ATATTAAATTTTAATAAAAAAATTTAAATTTTTTAAAAGTCATAGCCACGTTTTCAAACGTGCTCTTAGTCGTCGGCTAATCGACGAGGAATGCTTTTGAATGTTCACAACACAGCTTTTGTCTCTCTATATATGCATGTCTTAACTCAGGAGAAATGAAATGATGTGGAGTGTGGACCTCAAGAGATTACATGCAGGTCTCGAAGGAAGATTCTGATTGTCGAGTGCCGACTCGTGTAATAATGTTCTTCAATAAGACAATTGCATGGTGTGGTCGTCATTGTGTGGATCACATTGCTCTCTATTTTTCCATGCTTTTCTTTCTACTGCTTTCAATGTGCTAGCTGGAGCTGCTGCTGCTGCTGCTTTCCTTGGAATTACGTTTGTACCACGTGTTTGATCTTTGGAATCCCTGCTTTTATATTCTGAAAAAAAGGTCTTTCTCTTGGTACACCAGTACTTCCATTACTTTTTCAATATATCACGTGCCAGTTGAAGAATTCTGCTGTTGATTTCACTGTACTAATCGTTATCTTTTAATTTTTTTTATTTAAAAATATATTAAAATAATATCTTTTTAAATTTTATTTTTAATATCATGACATTAAAATAATCTAAAAATATATATAAAAAATTAAATGTGAACCGCCCTCTGTTTTGGCTTCACTGTCAAATGAGGGTTTACATTCTCGTACAAATGAAAACTACGTAAATCTTGATTATTTTACTACTTTCACCTTCTAAATATAACGATTTTTAATTTTTCTAGATATAAGGATCTGATGCGAGAAATGTATTTTAAAATTATTTTAAAAAAATCTTATCTCAATTCGACACAATGGGTTACTCCTAAATATTTTATTACAATTCTTATAAATTAATAACTCCTTCATTGAAAGTCTTTGGGTAAAATAAATGGACCAAAGTAAAATTTTCTAGAAATTTTAGGGACCAAAATATAAATCAACAAAAAAAGTTTATGATATGAATACGTGATAAATCTCAGTTTTTTTTTTTAAATTAACATAGGTGTCCGGGTCAGTTTGTACGCACCTCGAATAATCTCACGAGCTCTGAAATTAATAACAACATAAGCCTCCAATAACCTAGAGGTTTGTGGGACTCAAACTGGTGATTTCTGAGGAGCAAATCTAGAATTTGACCAGTTGAATTACACTCTTCAAAATTTAAATGTTAGTTTTTTAACCTTGATGAAAGAGTGTAATGTGAGAATATAAGGGCCATGTTGAGGAAAATATTTAAATCTGACTTAGTTGTATCCCTAAAATTTTAAATTATTTAAGGAGGAGTTAAGATTTTTTTTTTTCAGGAGCTGGAGCCCCTCTTAGCCTCTCCTAGCTCCGCGGAATTTTATGTACAATGTTGGTATTAAAAAAAAAAAACAAATAGTAGAAAGAAGACTATATTGTGGTGTTTATGGTCACACAAATAATATATTTATTTTTGAATAAATAAGAAACAAGTGTTTCCTCATTTCCAAGTACAAATTATTCCAGTAATGAAAAACAAATAAAGGTATATTTCACGTGGAAATTTCGATAGCACAATGCTACCAACCAGCCAAGGATCGATGTCTATGGAATATTATGGACCCCCTTCAAAATTCCTTCTTCAATTTGGCACTAAAATTAACATCTTTGAAGATATGGAACAGACCCGTGTAGGTCCAAATAAAATTGCACCTATAGCAACGTGCCGACCTCAATTATATGTGCAACTAAATAAAAAAAATCATGCTATATTGTACATATTATATATAATGCATTTATTATATGTTTATTATTACTTTTTATGCATTATAAAATGCGTTCAAGATGAGGAACGAGTATTCAAGGTGCATGAACCATCAGATCATCATGTCAAAGATGGTGGAATAAACAGGGTGCCTCTGTAAAGGACGGTGCGACCCATGCAATGGCCTCCTCCACATATATGCCCTCACTTGTAAAGGATAGTTGCTAAATTTGGTTTCACTAACACGAAAGATTTTTACTACGAATTCACAGTTTTAAATTAAATAAAAAATAATTGATTTCGATTAACTCAATTACTTATTAATTAACTCAACGATCCAATAATATAGTGTTAAATTAATCTAGATTAACACAAAAAAAAAAAAACCAAGATAAAAGAAAAGGAGATTGAAATTTTTATTAATCTATTTATTATAAAGTGCTGAAATTAATATAAATATAAAAAGATTATATATATCTTAAACTAAAAATATTGTTTTATCTTCAATAAATAAAACAAAAATAAATATATTATACTTTTCGAGTTTTTTTCTGGTCAAAACAACGGTGCCGACTGCCGAGTACAAGCCGTGGACAACTTTTCTCTTTAGATTGCGGTGGGTTTGCCTGCAGGCACATGCATAGCATCGCATAAACCACACGTGCGCGGAATATTGCACCCTCCTTTTTCTTTTTTCCGGTTTCCTTCTTGGCTAGCTAGTGGTGGGAGACGCGTTGCGGCTTTGTCTAGTTTTTGGTGGTGGCAATGGAGAAGAGGAAGGTGATGGTGTGCAATGTATTTTGAGAAACATGAAATCTTAGGGTGGAGCCTGCCTGACTTCAAAAGGGAAATTATGTTCTTTCCCGAGGTTGCTACATATAATTTTATTTTGGATGCTCGTTGGTGTAAATGTAAATGATACAAGTTTGATTTTTATGTTCCTTCATGTTGCAAGGATGTGTGTATATATATATATATATATATATATATATATATATATATATATGAAAATTTACTGTACTGGGAAAAGTTTATTCTGGACTGTAACGATATATTGATACTTTTAGACTTATCGAACCAGCCAAGATTTATACTTAGATTAAGAGTAAAATAGTTTTTTCCATGTGATTTATTTGTCATTTTTTTTGTTTGGGTACAAGGATCTTTTTCTCCTTTTCAGAACAATAAAATACATTTACTACTCTTAAAAGCAAAAAAATCATATAATTAGTTTTGATGGGCTTTTTTGAGATTTTATTTTTTTTTAGCACAGTAAATTTACTAAAATAACCTTAGTTTCACAATTAATTTAAGCTTCCTTTGAGGGATTTTTTTTTTTATTTTTCAAGTAGTTTTTTTTTATATAATAAGGTTGGTTGAGGGGTAAATTAATCTTTTACAATAATTTTTTTAAAAAAAAGTTAGGCAGGTTAGAGACACTACAATGCTTCAGTGGCGCGTGCGCTGTCATACGGTGGCTAAGAATTTGCTCCCGTCGTGTCATTGGATTTCTCACGGCATCCTCTTCCTCCCCAAACAACGCGTGTTGGATTTTGATAGACAGATTGTCGTTGAACCAATCTTCTTCTTCTTTTCTCTCTCCTCCTTCGAGATTTGGGCTTGACATTTAAAATTTTAGAACAATCCCCTTTGGTTGGGTATATTTGAGTATTAATTCTCATTCTTTTGATTTTGTAATTTTTTTCCTTGACTCTTTTATAAGTGTTTTTCTTTTTTTCATACCTTTTTTTATAAACTTTCAATTGTTTTTAATTTCATCCTTTAATCAAAAATTTTAATTTGTGTATATTTTTTAGATTTGATCCTTATTCTCTTGGTGGTTTCTTCTTTAATTCTTTTGTGAAATTGATTTTTCTTTTCAATTTAGCCTTTAAATCCAAAATTATCCATCAACTAATTTGTTTTTTTTTTAAATTTGGTCCTTATTCTTTATTTTTTTTTGTTTGAACCCTTTTGTTTGTGATTGATTTTTTTTTCAATTTCATCCTTTAATATTTGATTTATTAAAATTTAGGTTTCATGTTTTTTCAGTTTTGGTGCTTGGATCACAAGTTCACATCATTTTTTAAAAAAATTTATTTTCTTTTTCAATCAAATTACTCGACGTTGAGTTTTTTTTTAATAGGCTTCATGGTTTTCTTTGTTTTTTTTTTATAGGATTATACTAATTTCATGACCTGACTCATGGATATGACGGGTTAATCTTGATGGACTCGCACCTTTTTTTAGCTTTTAATAATTGTTTTTTTTCTTTTGAATCCTTTTATTTGGTTGATTTTTTTTATTATTTTATCTTTTAATATTTAATTTATTGAGAATTGAGTTTTAAGATTTTTTTTAAAATGTTTTCTGATAAAATAACTCAAGTCATGAATTTAATGGGTTAACATGAGTTGGCATATTTATTTTTTTTGTTTTTTTTTATTTTCATCATAAGTCATTAGTTTTTCTCATTCAATTTTAGTTTTTTTTTTTAATTTCTTTAAAACACGCTTGAATCGATTGAATTAATTTTTTTTATTCGATTCGGGACAAATCACAGGTCATATAACTAAAATATATATATATATATATATATATATATATATATATATATATTTATATATTGCACTGTTTTTTTTTCCTGATCGGCTATACCGTAGAAAACTATTGAGTATAGTCTTGATAACCACTTTCAAAGTTGCCAAGAGGGTTAATTTAACTTGATATATGCCCAAATAGAATAGTTAACTGCGATGTTTGATATTGAATAATTTCTGGAATCATAAAATAAAGTGTTAGTATTTAAAAAAAAAAAACAAAATAAAAACAAGGATATAGTATTGTCATGTTAAAATGCGATAATTAATGAGTTTCTTGATAAGAAAATTTATAGCACCATTGGAATAGGTCTAGAGATCGATATACACTTTGGAACAGAAGTGGAGTTTTTCTATAAGACAAGAATTAGAACTGAAGATGAGGAGTATTTAAGGTACATGTCTCTTTATAATTCTTCAACCTACCTTGATACATAATCTTAATACAATTTTCTTTCAAGCTTTTCAACAATTAATTATCTTTCTTGTAATTTACTTTGTGAGTTATCTACAACTTAATTTATGCTTTGTTTTTTTATACAATTTCTATTTTATTTATCTTTTTTTATTTATATATTATATTTACATACTTTTAATTTATTTATTAACCATACTTTCAAACTGATCTTAATACAATTAATTATATTTCTGCTTTTACTTTGTGAGTTAGCTGACAAATATGACCTATCCATCAATCGATAGTATTTAAAAAGGTATTATCCTTACATTTATGTCCCCATTGATAATAAAGAATTTGAGGGATACACGAAAACATATAGAGGGCAAAAGTGATTGTTTGTAAGAAGCTTAGTGACCATTATTGTATTTTTGTACTTCTCAAGGAGACTTTGTAACTATAATTGGTTTTTTTTTTTTATAACTCGAGGTGTTCGGGCCAGCTTATACACACCACGATTAATTCTCAGGCCAACTGAACACCCTGCAAGTCCAGTAGGCAGTTAAAACATCGCGGGAATGACTGACCTGCACAAAGAAAATCGAACTTGAGTGCTGAGGAAAGGAAACAAGTCCCTACCATGACTGCTAAGCCACGAACTCAAGTGCACTATAATTGGTTCTTTATGAGGACAAGCTTTATCGATCTGCACCTTGATCTTAATTTTAGAGTAAAGATGGTAAATATTGACAAAAATAATTGTTTTAATCTCTCTGTTCTGGGGCTTGTAGTTCGTTGTTTGGACTTGTTGACAAATGATCATTAGTTTGGTCAATCAATATGTGCTGAAAAGGTAAAATAAAGAGGAAAGGTTTAAATTAATTGGATGTTAATATCTTTTCAAACATGGTTGTGTATCTTGGTCAAGTACATGTATGCCTAATGATTGTAATGTAAAATGGATGATTATGACACAAATAATTAATTGCCAATTATTTTTTATAGTTTGAAGTGCAATGAATGATCTTTTATGCACCAACCAGAGCATTTCAACATGGACGGACAGTGGAAAAGACATGGGTAAATAAGAGTAATAAATTATTAAAATATCAAAGTAAATATTGAGCTCAAGGTTCATCATGCTTTCATTATTTAGAGGATACTCTAGAGGGTAAGGATTTGCCTACCATTTTATAGGAATTCTTTTAAAAAAATAAATTAAGAGATGAATGTAGCAAAGTGAAGATGAACAATTGACAAGTGACCGTGACAATTTATATTTTTTCAAAATTCAAATAAGTGAGAAGGGATTTAAAATTAGGTATGAATTATGACTTCTATAGTCATTAATTTCTAGGTATTTTGATAAATACTTTGATAAATATTACTTTATTTTCAAAATAAATAGGAGATATTGTTTATATCAAAAATAAACAAAAAGACACACCCATGCTATTGTCTTGTTGAAATATGGTAATATATAGTTTTCTTGATAGGAAGATTCATGGCACGATTGGAATAGAACTAGAGGTTGATATTTGAGATAAAACATTTATAAATCATGGGCTAAGAAGAACAAAATTTTGAGAATTGCTTAGAGAACAAGTAACCAAGATGAACAACAATTATAAATCACAGACCATAAGCCTTGATCATAGATTAAATCATGACTAGGTGGAGACATGTTGGGATTTTCTTTTTAACTTTGACAGAAAGTAGGGTTTTTCAAGTGTTGGGTTACTTATTTCTTTGTATAAGATGGATTAATAGTTAATGTCCTAATTAATGAATGATTTTCTTGTTTAAGGTTGACAGTACTAGGTTGGTTGTTTTTCCTAATTCAGAGGACAAGAATTAGGGTTGAAGAGTATTATTTGAAGGAGACACCTCTTTGTAATTCTTCAGCATCCCTCGATACACAATTTCAGAACAAATATTTCCAAGCTTTTCAATAATTTATCTTTCTCACAATTATTTACTTCGTGAGTTATTTATAGTTTCATGCTTTAGCTTTTATATAACATACTTTCTTATTTATTTTATTTTACAATTCCTACATTTATTTATCTTTACTGTTTTATTTATATGTTTATATTTACAAGCTTTTAATTAATTTATTTATTTCTCTTACTCTCATAGCAATCTAATAATTTCTCTTAGTCTTGGATATCAACATGCTCGATATAAACTTATATAATTCCTCGTAATAAATCTTCATTACTATGTGAACTACTAAATATTTTCTAGCCAACATGTCCATTTGGCCCATGACTAGAAGAGTTGACATTAGTTTTATCATATGATCAATTTGCATGATATTCAATAACCCTCTTGGTCTCCTTATTAGTACTAAAGTAAACAATATTTGTTTCTAGATTGGAGTGACATTTAAAGGATTGTTGATTGATTTGAAAATAATTGTTTAAGATTTAATTAATGAAATCTTGTGATACAAAATTGATATAGGGTTCATGGCTATGTACTTGGTTAACATAATTATTTCATGCACGGTATGAATAATGCTCGTTTGAAATTATAATAATTGATAAATCCATACTTATTTGAAGGTTTGTGTTAAATCTACATCTTGTTTAGTTACAAGATAGTTACTTTTTACTGGTTAAATCCTAAATATTGATTCTAACTTTTAATTGATAATATAAAAAGTATACTAAAAAATTCAAAGATGAAAATATGCTTTTCGTTGAATTTTCTAGTTTTCAGTGTGTGTGTGTGTGTAAAGGGCTTAAAACTTAAAAAGAAAAAAGAAAAAAGTAGAGATAAATTTTTGGAGACGTTAATAATTAAGCAGACCATCCATAGGGCCAATAATAGAGGCAAAGTGCATTTCATTCGGCAACTCCATCACAATCCAAAGTAAAAGCCTATGGTTAGTGTCTTAAGGTAGACAAGAATGAAAAAGCATCCGTGTGAGTCTAGCCCGTGTTCAAGGGAAACTAGACTTGTGACAGATCAACAATTACTCTCACTTGGATTCCATCGACATCAAATACACATGGGCGGTCTTCCATGCCATGTCTTCTCGAGATAACTCTAGAGAATGGCTACCTTATTTGTTTTTTCTCTGTTTTTTTTTCTATTTTAAAGAAGAGGTACAGATACCATCTCTTTAATATATGTTTTCTCCTCCTGTTCATCCTCCAATCAGAAGTTTGCCGTTCCCAGTATGAGGTAGACGCATCCACAAATAAAAAGACGGGGTGTTGATGTAAATGAGTGTGTGCTAGCTAATACCTAGGAGCGATATTTATGATTTTGGGTCCCTTTAGGTGTCGTCAATGCCCAACTCCAAAGATTTCTATGTAGCTGGAATGAACTTATAGCAATCCAAACGCCAAAATATTTGGTTTTGTCAAAGTTTAGCAGTTGATTCTATTCTGATGGTAGAATGGCTTGAAAGGTAGACGAAATTGGCAAAATAAATTGTCCTCTTTGGAGTCAGCTCACGCAAAATCAAAAGTACTAAACTAGCAGAATTTAGAGCAAGGAAGTGGTCCACTTAGGAAACTGGACTTTTGGAGGAAATAACACAAAAAAAAATCATCTACTTAAAAGTTCAATATCTATAAGCTTATTTCTGTTGAGATTAACGAATTGGCTTATTTCTGTTGAGATTAACGAATTTGTAGACTCTACCCTCTACTCTTTAGAATTCTGTCTTTTCTTTTTCGGTGAGATACCAGTGCATTGAAAAGATGCACCAAACTTTGGAAAGTGAATTTATTAGCTACCATTATAGCTCCATTCATCTTGTTCATGGACACAATGTATGTTGTTCAAAACACTAATCTGCAATTAATAAGAGGTCCATGATTGAAGCGGGAAATGAAGACCCTGTGACAAACGCACCCACCTTCTGGTGATGAATACCATGGGGTTCAAAACGAAGACACAAGGCTTCTGAGTTTTGGGTTCTACTTCAGTAGGTTGTTAGAGGGTGTGAGCTCATATGATCATGTTAATAAGAGGTCCATGAGTTTGATATCGAGGGGAGAATTTTATTTTGAGCAAGCCCACTAAGTCATGAACCTGGGCATGCAGATTGCTGCGCTGGCTGAAAATAAAATTCTACACTCGACACAATCTGATATGAAAATGACACAGCAGTGTATATGCATGCATAAGCCCAGGAATTAGTGGGGTTTTCATGTTAACCACATTTCATAAGCAAAATACCTAAACGGAATATGGTTAAGAAACACTTTTCATTAGCATTAGCCCTGAGGATCATCATTATAATGCGTAGAGAGGCAATCAATCAAGAAGATTACCTAGCTAGCTCCAGAGGCCCGAAGACATCTACATCGCGGAACAATAGCTGGAAGTATTCCAGAGAAAATGTTGCTGTAGACCTTAGTTACTGCAGGAGTGAAAAATGACCTCTCACTGATCAATACTCAGTCGTGTAGGCTTGTATCACCTCACCATGCGAGTAGCATCTCGTGTTTGTGATTGGTGGTGATTGTACGGACACAATCACGTTCAGAATTATTCAGCTCCTTACATACAAATTGCTTCTGTAAAATCCCACTTTCAGCTCTTCACATTCCTTACATTGAGCCTTGTTCCATCAGCTTTCTAACTGTATCCCTGAGTAAAAGCGTTGTCCCTGTCACAGCACAAAAGCCCATCAAAAACCCTCTTCTGCCTTCAGCGTCCTAGAGGCTTTTCAGTTTTCACTCCATAACACTTAGAGGAAGAAAGCGCTCAAATATCCTAGTCTTCCCTTGATCTCCACTGGCAATCTTAGAAGAATTAACATTCAGGTCATTTCATCCATTCCAAGACTTTACATTACCAGTAGTCCTTGCAGGAGCATTTCCCCTCGACAAAATGATGGAATCTGTTTGAATCTCTCAAGATGACAGGTCTTCTGGTGATGTTAGATACAAATTTCATAAATATATGGCAGTCTGCACAAGTGCGAATGTTCTTTATAATCCTTATAGGTGTTACTCCATGAGGCTTTTTGATTAAACCATATGCAAGAGCAAGTTTTTCACTGTGGTAATTGATGGATTCAAGTTTCTCATCCTCCCCAAAATCATGCAGAACCAAGTTTGTATCAGGACTAAAACCTGCTTCCTGCAGTTTCCTTATCAATCTGTTAAGTTGCACATGAATTATTTTTGCATCTGGATGAGTTCGATCATCTGCTACAAACTTATGGACTTCATTGTCAATCTCAATCCAACTGTAAGCAGAAAACTTTTTAACATGCTTGGACTTCATTAGAGATCTAATAGAAGCAACATCTTTCCATCTTCCACGAGCAGCATACATGTTAGACAACATGATGTAAGGCACGGCATTGAATGGATTCAATTCAATTAGGCACCTAGCCGCCATCTCCCCATGTTTAATGTCACCCTTCATTACACAAACTGATAAAACCGTAGTCCAAATTAGGGAATTTGGTTCCTGCGACATACTACTAATCAAGTCAACTGCTTTATCCATGTGCCCTGAACGTCCAAAGAGATTGACCATGCACGCATAATGATCCGGAGTGGGTTCTAACCCATGTTGATCATTCATTGAAGAAAAATATCCCTTCCCTTCTTCAACCAAACCAGCATGGACACAAGCAGATAGAACACCCACAAACGTTACACTATCTGGTTTCAAATTTTCTTCCAACATATTCTCATAAAGGGACAAGGCCTCCAAATCCTGTCCATTTAATGCATAACCCCCAATCATGGAATTCCACGAAACCACATTCCGAGTTTGCATTGTACTAAATATAGTCCAAGCATCCCTAGTGACTCCACATTTGCAATACATATCAACAAGAGCGCTAGACACAAGCAAATCATCATTAACTCCCATAAGAAATGCTTTTCCATGAACAACCTGACCATGATACAAAGAAGCTAATTTGGCACACGAGCTAACCACACTCGAGATAGTATAACCATCTGGCCTGGCATTCTCTAACAACATCTCACTAAACAACAGCAACGCATCCTCTTCCTTTCCATTTTGTGCACAACCCACAATCATTGTTGTCCAACAAACTTCATCCTTCTCTCTAATCTCACCAAACACCTTCCTTGCTTCATCAATATACCCACCATGAATATATGCACCAAGAACACTTGAAACTGTAACCTGATCGGGCTTCAAATTTGACACCTGCATTTCATGAAACAAATCAATGCATTTCTCAGGCAGCCTGTTTTTCAAGTACCCAGAAATCATCAAATTCCATGTTACCACATTCCTAATCACCATTCTATCAAACAACCTCCTTGCCTGATCAATCTCCCCGCACCTCGCATACAAATCAGTTAAAGCATTACAAACAAACACATTGCCACCTAAATTACAAATAATAATCCTTCCATGAATCTGCTTTCCTCTCCTTAAATCCAACAATTGCGTACACGCATTTAAAACACTGACATGGGTATACTCTGTGGGCTTAAGCCCTTCCTTCTGCATCCTCAAAAAAACACCCAGTGCCTGGCCTGCACGCCCATTTCCTGCAAAACCTGAAATCACCGTATTATACGATACTGAGTCACGAGAAGGCATGTTATCAAAGATAACCCTTAAATCCTCGACTAACCCGGATTTCGCATACACAGAAAGCATGGCATTCCACGAGAAATTATCTCTTTGGGTCATTTCATCAAACAGTTTCCGAGCATGAGAGATTTCTCCTGATTTTGCGTACAAGTTGAGAAGACGATTGTGAATGAAAGTGTCATTGGGTTTAAACAAATAAAGGTCCATGTGGGATTTCAATCTCTTGGCTTGATCAACATCACTGGCTCGAAAGCATTCGAGTGCAAGGCGAGTGTAGCATTCATGAATTGCTGGTCCGTTAGTGTACAGTGTGTCTATTGCTTGGCGAAGCTTGAGTTTGGAATTCATACTTTCCGATGGGGCTTCGAATTTGAATTTCTGTTTCTTCCGTTACGTGGGTCATGTTCTACGTGCCTAGCTACTACATGGACGCTAGATGGGCAGCTCAAGTACTAAAATTAGGGTGCGGCCCTACTTGATAATACTCACCTGTGTTCTTAAACCCAATTCGGTATGCTGGGTTGACCTAGAATCTCGCCGGTCAAGCCCAAACAATAATCTTTGTTGCCATGATGTTGTTTAGGTATTGGCTCAAACAACAACACCCACCCAAACCCAAATGACCAGACCTATTACCGTAAAAAATTCTCAACTCTCAGCACTCATTTTTTTTCAGTCTCGAAAACTTAGGACACGATGTCATGCACCGTCAATGTAAATAATTTTTCTATGTTTTTTATGACAAATTCCTTACATATACAAATTTAGGGTTTACATCATAATTTTAATCAATGGTGAGAGCGTACACAACGCAGCACTCTTTATGTATAGTAGGCGATTCTTTCTTTACCGCTTATTATTTCTAGCTGCAAGGCACTGTAACCAATAGTTATCAATATTTCCATCAATTAATTGTTGTGCAATTCCTCACGTATTGAGATGAGTTGATGTGACCTGATTTTATAAATATTCAGGACAAGGGATAATAACTTATCTCTCTACTATAAAACTTCAGCTCCCCCAGATCTCTAAAAACTCTTTTATAAGGTGTAGATGCTCAATGATGTTATTGTAGCGATGCATGTGCATCTTTGCGCTTTTTCTCTTGCATTACAACAAGTACCATTAAAGGTTTATTTTTTTATGTTAAATATTTTACAGGAAAATGTTTATATTTTCCTGTGTTTGTTTTTGAAAAATATCCTCCCAAAAATGTTTTCCTGTTTGTTTCTCATAAATATTTTACAAAAAAAAACTGGTGAATAAAAAATATTTTACAGTCAATCTTCAAACTTAATTCATTTATTGGAAAATATTTTCAACTCATGAAGTAACGCTCTCACTCAAAAGGAGTTACACATATCGTTCTCACACAAGATTCTCCAAACGATTCATTCTTCATATATCTCTATTTTAGTCTCACTCATGCACCAAAAAAATCTAGGCATGAGATAAGCTATATAACTCCACGAGTTCACGATCAAGAATATAGCTTTTACTAAATGGAAGAATCCTTTCTTTGTCACATAATATTGCACACTCAAGTTTTCAAAGACTATGTCTCTATAAAAGTTAGCCTAGACAAATATGAATAACTTACAAACCTATGAGAGCATATACAAAATATGAGAAGCATCTTAGAGCTAATCATATAAGATAGTGATGTTATGTGCAAAGTTCATCTAATAACACTTTGTGGATCTGCATAAACATGATACCATATTCTGAAGCCTAAATCTATTCTTAACTTTCATGATCTTAGCTTCAAACTCATATCTCGTTTCAGCATAAGCATTCTAGCAACAACAAAAAAAAGCACAATAAAGTTATTTGTCGTCACATAACTTGAAGATAAGAGCATCAAAGCCTATCTTTAAAGGTTCAATGAAGAAATGCTCAATATGAAGACACTCATTGAGCCTATTTCCATAGAAACCTTGATTAATGAAGTTTATAAATATTCTTTATGGGAAATGTTGTATATTTTCCTTAAAAGAAATCTTCTCAATGTCAATCACACAATGGAAGATTATATTATGATGTAACAAACCAGTGTGACTAGACAAGGAAACCCTCATTTCCATGCACAAATAGAGTCCTCACAATGCCATTAGTTTCCTATAGGAGTGGTTAAAAAGAGTGTCAATGACATATATGTGATCGCCTAACATTCCCTGAGCTCATAAATACATATCTAACCATCGTATAGACTGAGGTGTTAGCTACCATCAGAGAAAAATGATTTTTACAATATCTACCTCTAATGAAAAGTGGTGTGAACATGAAAAACCCCAAGTTTTGTCTTTTTTCATCATGATCATAGGAATGACACTAGGAATATCATGATTTAAAAAAGAAAATAAAAAGATTGATTGCAAGATGTTACCTTCATCAGTTTATAAGAAAAGAGACAAAACCAGAGAAAAAATAAAGGAATTTTGCACACTTGATTAGCTACTTAAGATCATATAATCCCTAGATTATCTCATGCATTGTATCTTTATCTTTGATTTTCTTAATAAAAAACATTATTTTTTTCCATATCTTTAATGTCTCTAAATATACCTCAATGAAAAATCTTCATGTCTCCAAAAATATCTAAATAAAAAGTTTCCACGTAAATCTTATATATTTAAAAAGTTTCTCCGTGAAAAATATTCATGTCTTTATTGAATTTTTTTATACATGTATCAAACATCTTAAAAAATATCATAGATCCTTTCTTAGATCCTTGTGATTGCTTATCTCTATGTCCTCATGACTACTTGTCTCTAAGTCCTTTTAACTAGTTATCTCTAAAAGGATCAAGCATTCATCTTTAAAAATATTGACAGAATCTCATGTATAAAACATTAATGTGTAGACACAGCATTCATCTCTCACGCAAACGTAGTTACAATAATATTTTCATGCAACCATATAGGTGACACTATTCAAAAACAAGTAAGTTTTCTTCCCTTACTTCTGCTTGTTAAGTCTTTCAAACACATTGTTTAAAAAACTTGGAAGGGAGATTCATGATGCATGAATTTTTACCTAAAAAATTATTGCTAATTAGGTATGCAAAGCATGAACGATAATAATAAAAATATTGTCATTTGGGCATACAAAGCCTAAATAGCGACAACTTTGTTGCCATTTAGGTAAAGCCTAAATGACAACAAATATTGTTATTATTTGGGTCAAGGCCTAAACAGTAATCTTTATTGCCTTGATGTCATTTGGGTTGTGGCCTAAATGGCAACCCCCACGCCAATTAGGTCCCAACCTAAATGGCTACACCCGGTACCATAAAATGTTCTCAATTCCTAACACACTTTTTTAGTCTCAATAAATCAGAACGTCTACATATATAACTTCTTTATACTTTTACTAATAGATTCTTTATAAGTGTAATTTTTTATGCATGATTGGCACCATAGTTTTAACCAATGGTAGTAGTACAAACAAGACACCACTCTCTATACAAAGCATGAACCTTTTTCTCGACCAATAGTTATTTCTAGCCCATGTGTCACTAATGTTAACCAACCTTCTCGCCATCAACAATGCAAGGCACTACAACTAATAGCTTCCAACATTTCTACCAATCCAATATTGTACAATTCCCTTGTACCGAGGTGAGCTAGTGTGACTTATGTCTATAAATACCTTGGATCGCTAGATAAATAAATAGAGTTCTCATACTAACATTCTCTCCATATTTATAAACCCCTGGTCTAAAATTGATACATTAGTGTTAGAAACCCTATAATAAATTAAATAAGTTTAAATTCAGTAGTATATGTATACCTCCAATCTGAAATTGATGAAACAGTATGATGAACACCATAATAACTCAAAAACATTTCCAGCCAAATAAAATATTATTAAAATAAAATTCAGTGATTTCAAAAAAAAATCCTTAGAAAATATTATAGAACTCTAACTAAACGAATGTGTGAATTTACTTGCGAATAATGTTAATTATCTGTATAAACTTTATGTTTAATCGCACAATTTTTAACTGAGAGTGGTGAAAACTCTAAGGAAAATTTTAGTATTATTAGGAATGAAAGTCCCCGATGAATTAGTTTGAAAATCTTGATGATTTAAATAAATAAAACAGTACATAAAAATATCGATGGTCTGGTAAAATATAGAAAAGAGCATGTGGGTATTAGTAATGGGAACTTTGTAAATAAAAACCAAAATTCCCTCTCTTTTCTTGCATATATGGTTGATAGCCAAAACTTGAAGAAAAGAAAAGTGGGGAGAATTTTACTCTTCATTTTTCTTCAAAATAAGATGGGTGTTACAAAGATTTGGGACTTTAAGAATGTATTAATGTAAAATATATTAGGGGAAAATAACATTTCTCTTTTCTCATAGGTTTTTGTTGACGGATTTGACAGCAAAAAAAAGGAGACAAACAAGTTTCTACATGGAAAAAGAGGAGAAATTAGAGAAAACTTGCAAAACAACTCACAAAGTGGTTTCAAAATCTTACGGGTAAGATGACTTGTATGAGCTAATTGTATGTTTATTTGTGTTTTTTGTGAATAAGATAAAAACCCTTAAACTTTTTAGCAATTCTAAGGTTTTATGATAAATTAGGGAAATGATTGTTTTGTGGTAGTTTGATAAATTTGACGTGGAATAGGTGCTAATAAAGGTGGATTCAAAGAAATAGTTGGGGGAAAAACTCAATTGTTATTTGATGCAAATAAGGCCAGCTATGGGTGTATTGTGGATGGAAATTTTTGTTAAATTATGTGATAATATATATTCATTTAATGTATAAGTATGAGTATATTTTGTAACAAGGATTGCTACTTTAAATATGTTAATTTTTTTGGTATGTGTGGTTGAGTGAAAAAGTTGGAAATTTAAAGTTTGTATGTCTTTATGATATTGAATGTTATAAGCTAACGAGAAGGTTTTAGAAAAGGTGATTGAATTATAATTTTTTTATTTTTTAAATGTTTGGCATGTTGTGTAAATGTTTGAAAATAGTAGGGATACGGTTTGGAAATGTGGATGTGCAATTAAGTAATTAAATCAATTGGAATTATAGACTAAGTGTGTTGGAATTCATATGATGTACATACATATAAAGGAGGAAAAGTGTGTTATGTGAATGTGAAATTTTGTTAAACAAGTTTGTGAATATGTGAGTATTTGATATTGAAGGAGAAATGATTGAAATATAAATTTGTAAATGTTATGATAAAATTGTAAAGGATGTTAAAAGTGGTTAAATATTGGGTTTGTGAATTCTTGAGAAATTTAAGAAGTTGATCTTGACACTTGAATTAATTATGTTGTTATGATGTTTTTAATGTTTAAAAATTAATGAATGAGGTTATAGTATATTACGTCAAAATCGAGAAATTGAGTATATAAATTTTAAGAAATTAGTATGTTGAGTAGATTGAATTGTGAGGGATAATTATAAACCTTGATGTATTCAAATTAAAAGAGAAAAGATTGAGATGGTGTTGTTGTGTTTTCTTTATTAATGTGAAAGTTGGGAAACTTTGAAGTGTAGATATGTAAGGAACCAAATAAAATCATGAGTTAAGTAGTGTGGTAATGAATTAGATAGATGCAATCAAAATTTGTTGGGAACTAGAACATGAATTTCTTGCTAGAAAAGTGGTTGGTCATACATAGAAATTAGAGATTTTTTCAATTGGAAAATAAAATGTTGAATTGGTTTTTCTATTGTATGACTGTTTTGAAATTTGAAATGATTGAAAAATGAATTGTGAAAATTTTGATTTAATCATAAGTTTTGTTAAAATTGACAAATGGTTACTTTTGAAGATTTTGGATAAAAAATAGGAATTTGACATTGCTTTTTAGTTGGTTTGATGTGTATTATATTGAAAATGAAAGAGAATGGGGTTATATTAAATTAGTTGGATAAAAATTGATATGTCATGTTAAATTGTTGTGTTGGACTAAGTCATTCATTCTTTTAGGTTTGAATTGGGCTATAAATACTTTGATTAAAAAGAGGAAAGATTAATTCAATAAAGTTGTTATAAAATTTAGAAATTTATCTGAATTATATGTGAAACTATTTATTAGGATTGTGTATTATATTTTTGGTACGAAAGAAACATGTTTGAAAAATGGATTGAAGAGTTATGTCAAAATTTATGAATTTCAATTGAACTTGTCAAATTATTAGTTTAGTAAATTTTAGGGAAATTTAGAAAGGTTGATTTTGATTGTTCAATTTAATTGTGTTGAGAATTATGTTCAAATGAAATTATGGAAGTGTAGAAATTTATATGTTAAAACCTTAAACTAATAGAGTAAAGATGAAATAATTGTTTTGTAACGTATTAAACATGAAATTAAAATTTAAAATGTAAAAGTTCTAAGTGAAGATTTAAATTGTCAGCATGAATATTTATGTATGGATTTTTAATACAAATTAATGGTTTTATTGTGTATATTAGTTGGCATTATAAGATGTATGGAGATGCTAGAGTGTCAACTTGAATGTGAAGCTATAATATTGAAATGCTTAGTTTTAGGCTGAATGTGAAATAGATTAAGATTATGCCAATACTTGTTATGATTAGTGTAATTATGTATTAGGCTAAATTTATTGGTAAACAAATAATTAAGTGTGAATCTAACTAAGCAAATGTTAATTTTTATTATGAAAGTTGTAGGAGAAACGCTAGAATGGAACTCAACTTCTTAGGAGCATGTATAGTAGGAGTCTAAGGTAAGGTTGCACCTTGCCTTTTCAATTATTTAAAATGCTTTAATAATTGTTAATTTGCAATGAAATTTATATATGTTGTGTATAATTGTTATCATAAGAAATTGTGTCGATGAGGCAAGATATAAATGTGGTTGATTGTATTTGACTGCAATGGTAGAACCAATAGTACATAATTGTGAATGACCATTATATATATATATATATATATATATATATATATATTGGTAATAACCAGTAGATAATTGTGTTCGATTGCAACAATGATAACCGGTATAAAATTGTGAATCGTCGTACTGGCAAAACTCGTAAATAATTATGATTGATCGTAACAAGGATAACCAGTATATAGTTGTAAATGATCATAATGATGGTAGTCAATATATTAATTGTAATCGACCATGATAGTGTAACCTGAAAATATTAAAAATTAATAAATAAGCTACAACAATAGAGACTAATAAATTATATGTGAATTAGTCGGTAATATAAACGAAGACTAATATGATTGATTGGTATTATAGTCGGTCATTTGGATGGAGACTGTGGATACAGATACATGAATTAATCAGTCATTTAGATGAAGACCATGGATACATATATATGAATTAGGTGGTTGTTTGGATGGAGACTGATGTGAATGTTTCCTATGGGGTAATGAATTAATAAATATAAATTATGCACATGGGACATAAAATAATATTATGTAAATTTTACCTGCATGACATATAAAATTAAATATTTAAGAATTTAATATATGAAAATTAAATGGACTGCAACAACGAAATTTATACGAGAATTAAATGGACCATGACGACATACTGAAAAATATTATTAAAAAAAGAAAAGGAATTGATTGTAATGGAAGGATTTAATTTGTGAAATTTAATTCAACCTTGACGATGAAACTCACATGTAGATTTTATTGCAATCACAATAGCAAATCTATTATGCAAAATTTTAAGCTGACTACAATGGCAGGGGTTATTGTACCTTGAAGTATGAATTATGGGTATTTAGAAGAAATATTTGAGATGGAAAATAATTGAATGGATATATATAAGAACTGGGTATGAAGAATGTGTCTATATATAAGAAAAAATATATAAATGAGCTAAATGGATATAAAAAATATTTTATATGAGGTTCTTTCTCAACTCCATCACAATCCAGCTTAGATCGAATAAGGGATATCGGTGTATCACAACATCCTATCACCACATAATAAATTTATATCGAGTGTTGTTGTTGTTCAAGAACTAAGGCAATTATAACATCTAAAAGGTGATGAATTAAGTATATCATTAACATTAACAAAAATTGCAAATTACTTTAAATAAACATAATAATCAACAATGTAATTAAAATACATAAAGTAAAGGGATAAGGGAAGATAATTTGCAAACTCGTTTTAACATGGTTCAGAAAGGCTACATCGACACTTCAAGTACCAACTCGTACTTGAGTATTGTATTCCTTCACTAGTTCAAGTTCAAGAGTACAATAGTCACTTGATGATGAATCATAACCAAGAGTTTTACACCACTTGAAGATATTCTCTTCAAGATTTTTTTCACTACTTGATGAATTTATACCAAGATTTTTTCCATTTGAAAATATGCTCTCTTCAATATATTTCTCACTTAAAATGTATCATCTTCAAAAAACAATTCTTGGTGAAATTACATCACTAATATCAAGAGTTTTTACCTATCTCTCAAAGGTTTACCAGAATGATTTTTGTTATCACTATTTATTTCATTTTATTAGTTCATTTTTTATTATATTGTTATCATTAAAATATATAAAAACATGAATATTTAACATAAAGATCAACAGTTATAACATTTAGTCCAACCAAAATAACATTTTTTATTTGAACAATATATCATGTGTGCAAAAAAATTTAATGTTAAGATTGGTTATAAATAATAAAAGTATGGAAATTCAATTTTCAACCTTATACCTACAACAATGAAACAAGTTTTGCAAAATATGGGGTTTTTGTTTTTTTTATCAGTTTCCAATGTTTTTTTTTATATGTTATTCATTTATTTTGTGATGTTGTTAGTTTTAATTTTTTTTTATTAGGATATTCAATTTATTTATTTGTTTGTTTGTTCAATTTCATCTATTTTTTTGGACTTCTTAAGTTTCTGAAAATTAATTTTCACTTTCATGTTTTTTTTGTTGTTTTTAAAGATATTTTTATATACATATAAAAATGACTAAAAGTCGTGTGGAAGAAAATAGAAGAATGTCATTATTATATAAGGATATTTTGATACATTATTTCTTTTAAATTGTAGTAGTGATTGTTTTTTAAAATGATTTTTACTTGAAAATATATCAAAATAATTTTTTTTTATTTTTTTAAATTATTTTTAACATTAATATATCAAAACGGTCGAAAAATATTAAAAAAATAATTTAAATTTTAGCCCGCCCCATTTAAAATACAATACCAAACACGGCTTAAACTTTTATGTACATGGTCAAAACCGCTAACTTAAAGTGGGACTTTCTAGCAAGTTCATTCTCCATTGAGACACCCTTCTCTCTATATCATCATCTGTATATGGCAATGAATAATCATCGATAATAGCAAGTAGCTACTACTAATTTTTATTTTTATTTTTATTATTATTTTTATTTTATTATTATTATTATTATAGTATTGAGTGTGACATTACTGATATTTTATCTATAAAGTCAAATTTGTCATGGCTAGATTTGGGGCTGTCCACGCACACTTCGCCTTGGCGAGAAATTGAAAGAATTCACACATGCTGATAAGCTCTTCTGTTGATGATTATCTGCTAATGGTAGAAAAAGAGACAAAGTCTTCTGCTAATTATTTGGTGGATAAACATTTGGAATTGGAGCCGCATGTCAACGCTCGTGGTCGTCAACAACCTAACAATTTTGAATTATATTATTATTACATAAATAACGAGCCAATGAATTATATATATATATATATATATATATATATATATATATATATATATAAACGAGTAATTGGCATCAATCGAACAAGGCGGAGCAAGACTCATTCCGTTGTTAATTGCTATAAAATAATGATGTTTTTGTTCACAACAATACAAGCCTTTTCAAGAGATTGAACTGGCATCACCGATTATTAAAAAAACCAGAAGCCATATAAGACTTGTTACACTGTAAATTGTTACGGTCTAATGATACTTTTACCCTTCAAGATACAAGCTAATAAAGCATAAATTAGCTGGTAAAATAGTCTTTTTATAATGTTTAATTAGCATTATCAAATTGAATGAGATAAAATATCTCTTTACTTTTTTGTTATACGGTGAAATAAATAATAAAATTAAATAGGGGCAAATGGCTTTTTTTTTTTTTGTTGCATGGTATAAGTACTTGACTACTCTTGAAAAATTATTTTCTTAAACTTGTGTTCAGGGGTGTTTTAGTGATTTCGTTATGGCTTTTTTGTAATTATCAAATAGACTCAAGGACAATTGGGTATCTTAACATATATAAAATATATTTTAAAGGAAAAGGTGGTTGGTATGTGCAACACATGCATCAGCGAGTGAAAGGAGCTGATACCTTTTAAACAACACTTGCAAGCTCCTCCAGCGATCAAACACTACATTCTACGGCACCGTTAGGCATCGTTAAGATTGGTGCATCGAGATCGTACCTCTGGCAGGGCATGTGTCAACAGCATACCGATGGTGTGGCTCTGGTGGACTTTTTTCTTCTCCTCTTCTTTTTCTCTCACTTCTCTATGATAAAATACAAAAGTTTCCTTTTATTTATTTTTTATATACAATTTGGTTTTTATTCTTTTGATTACTACTTATTTTGTTTTTTTTATCTTTCGTAGATTATTTTTTTCTTCAATTTCACCCTGCATCATTTGGTTTCATTTAATTTTTTTATCAAATTTGATTTTTATTCTTTTAATTACTATTTATTTTTATCTTTATCTTTTTTTCTAATTGATTGTTTTTCAATGTCATCCCTTTCTTTTTTATCATTTACTTATTGAATTTTATTTTCAATTTCATCTCTCAATATTTAATTTTGATTTATTCTTACGTCAAATTTAATCTTCTTCTTTTTATTGCTATTTGTTTTGTTTTTAATTCTTTTTTTATTGTTTTTTTTCCCAATATCATCTCTTATTATTTTATGATTGAAAATTTTACTTTGTTATTTTTTAGAATTTATCTTCTATAAAATTTATCTCAAATTCATAACTAGAATCACAAGTTTCACAACTACATCCTTGAAACTAAGGATGAAAGCTGGGTCAGTTTTGCATATGCTTTCTGGGTCCAGTTGTAACTATTTAGGTTTATTTTTATGGAAATGAAGTCTTGGAAGAAGTCATAGTTTTTTGAGGTTATGTAACTCTACGTCAAGGGTTTGGACCAGTATGGACTTAGCTTCCACCTTGTTCCCTTTTCTATTAGGATTGTGATGACTAGGGAGGGCGTCTACACTTTGTCTCTTTGTTCTTGTGGCCAACAAATCAAGTTCGACCACAGGGTTATATGTTCGGGTGTACAAGAATTCGTCAAGGACTTGTTGAGTTAGGGTTGTTGACATGTTCGGTTGCCAAAGCACCTTAAAACCCAAGCCAAGATTATCAGAGTAGAGCTGAGCCACAAAAAAATATAACCAATTTAATTAAGAAAATCAGAAAAAAATAATTAAAAAACAAAACCATAAAAAAAAACTAGTAAATCAATTAAAATATAAAACAACTTAGTCACAAAATCAATTGGTTAGAAATGATTTTGGTTTGATTTCAATTTTATTTTTTATATTTTATAAAATTTAATTTAATTATTTTTATTTATAAAAACTAAATCAAACAAAAAATAATTACATATCTTAAAAGGTGTTGGGATTAAACATCCTAAAAATGAAACCCTTGAACTATAAACATCCTTAAAAAACTAATCTTTACACTCTAAAGATTTATTTTTGTAATAATTAACTCCAAGTTTGATAACCTCGTACCAAACGCCACTAAACATGGATCACGATCTACTCTGACTAGAAGAAGCCTGTAAATACAGTTGAGTCAATCTAACTCAATCCATGAGCAACAAGTGTTAAAAGAAATACCGTTTTCTGTCCCTTCCTAAGCACAGTCGCGTGTCCCTGCCAAGAACTAAAAAGTGAGATTCTCCGGCTCTGCCCCCCTCCCTCTTGGTAACATTTACAACATCATTACTTCCTTTAAAGGCAAGCAAAGCAAGGGAGAATCAGAAGAAGAGGGCACTTGTTGAAAGTTGAGAGGTCAGTTAGGCCCATCACCACCTTTAGATTCTTCTTTACCTTTTTCTTTTTTTTCTCCTCAACTTCATCAACACTCTAAACCATATTTATTACTGTTACTGTTATTATTATTAAAGAGAAGCAAACAAACAGAGTTTTGTGCTGCCACCAAAACAAGAGTCATGCCTCTTTCTTACCCTATTCAAGACTTTGATTCTCCTTTTGGGCATTTTGATTCTGAATTGTCGGATTCGGACCTCCGACATACTGCTTACGAGATCCTCATCGGAGCATGCCGGACATCTGGAACTAGGCCTTTGACTTATATTTCTCAGTCCGACAGGACTATTTCTCAATATAAGGTTTCGGCTGCTGCTGCTGCTCCATCCCCGCCCCCGTCTTTGCAGAGGTCGCTCACGTCTTCAGCGGCGAGTAAGGTGAAAAAGTCGTTGGGGATGAGGTCTGGTTCTAAAAGGAGACTTGGTGGTGGTGAATCGGTGGGGAATCAAGGGAGAGCGACGGTTGGGGAATTGATTAGGGTTCAAATGAGGGTCACGGAGCAGACTGATTCAAGAACTAGGCGAGCTATTTTGAGGATTGCTGCTGGTCAGGTATGTTTGGTTACTCGGAAAATTGAGAGGAATGGGAATTTGATTTCTTTCTTTTTTCTAAAAATAAAGATAGAAAACTTGTTATGAATTTTTAATAGAGTAATTAGTGAGAGTTTGACCTTGGTTGGTGATTCTAAATGAAATTCAACATTTAAAAAAAAAATTGAAATTGTTTGATTTAAGCTTTGTTTGATGGAATCTTTTATCTTCTCTTGGGAGAATCTAAAACAATTGTTTTTTTTTATGTACCGTGTTATAAGCTGACAAATGGAGTCTTTTGTGATTAATTATGTTTTTTTTTTTTTTGTGGTGATTTCATCTGCAGGAGGGAGATGATTAGTAAATTAAATAATTTTATGAATTTCTGGATGCATTTTAGCTCTGTCTGCTTGCTTAAATAACAGGAAAAATGGAAAATCAATAAGTAGTTTCATTTTTGTTCTTTATTGCCAAAGGTTGCAGAAATTATCAGTTAAGAGTAGACAGTTTAATCGAAAATAAAAGAAAGGTTCCACTTGGATAATGCCATAATTTAATTCGTGTGAATGCTGGTGAAATTTCTGGTTTTTAAGCTGTGGTTTTCTGCTCGGTTAGATTTTCTAGTTCAGCGTGAAGCAATTATTAAACCTTCTGTTTCTTGTGCACTGTATCAGCTTGGAAGGCGTGTAGAGTCGATGGTTCTGCCACTTGAACTATTGCAGCAGCTCAAGCCTGTAGATTTTCCTAATCAGAAAGAATACGAAGCATGGAAGAGGAGAAATTTGAAGCTTCTAGAAGCGGGGCTGCTTTTGCATCCTCACCTGCCACTGAACAAGGCAGACGCTGCTCCACAGCGCCTCCACCAGATTATTCGTGGGGCATTAGATAAACCAATTGATTCCGGAAAGAACAGTGAATCGATGCAAGTTCTCCGCAGTGCTGTTATGTCTCTTGCTTGTAGATCATTTGATGGGTCTGTTTCTGAAACTTGTCACTGGGCAGATGGGTTTCCGTTGAATCTGAGACTCTACCAATTGCTATTAGATGCTTGCTTTGATGTTAATGATGAATCAATTGTTATTGAAGAGCTTGATGAGGTTTTAGAACTCGTAAAGAAGACTTGGGGAATCCTTGGAATGAACCAAATGTTGCACAATCTCTGTTTCCTGTGGGTTTTATTTTACCATTTTGTTGTGACTGGCCAAGTTGAGGATGACCTGTTGTTTGCTGCCAATAATCTGTTGATGGAAGTCGAAAAGGATGCAAAGGCAAGCAAGGATCCAGAGTATTCCAAGATTTTGAGTTCGACATTGAGTTCAATATTGGGTTGGGCAGAGAAAAGGCTTCTTGCTTACCATGATAGTTTCCATAGTGACAATACTGAATCAATGCAAAGCATTGTTTCTTTGGCAGTTATAGCAGCAAAAATACTGGAAGAAGATATCTCTCATGAGAATCGTAGGAAAAGGAAAGAAGTCAATGTTGCTCATGATAGGATTGACACTTTCATCAGATCATCACTGCGCTCTGCTTTTGCTCAGGCAAGTTCATTCAAGCATGATTGCCCTATCTGTGATGATAGAATCTGCTAAATGAATATTCAATCTGACAATGGACTTGATAAGATGGAAGAACTTCCCACAAGCTTTACCAGTAAATATTTAGCTCAAGTGTTTTTGGTATCCACTTTAGGACTTTACCTTTCTGATAAAAGAAGTTAAATCATCATGAATATTTCATGTATACTCAAAACAAGCTTCTTATTTAAAACAACTTCTGCAAGACATGCATCTATCACTGGTTTTTTTTTTTCATGTATGAAATAATTCATGATGCCTTCCTTGCTCATTCTCGATTTAACGGATATTTTCTATTTCATTTATACTTTTTCAGTTAATATATGTCTCAAATTTGGTGACTTACAGTCTGTTTTGATCTTCTTAGAACAGAAAATGGAGAAAGTTAAGGCTAGCAAACAGTTATCTAGTCAAAGGAAAAATCTCCCTCGCCTGTCTATTCTTGCACAAGAAATCAGTGAACTGGCTTTTAATGAGAAGGCAATTTTTAGTCCCATACTGAAGAGATGGCACCCCCTTGCAGCAGGCGTAGCTGTAGCCACGCTTCATTCTTGCTATTGGAATGAGCTGAGGAAATTCATTTCGAGTATCAGTGAATTGACACCTGATGCTATTGAGGTGCTGAGGGCTGCTGACAAATTGGAGAAAGATATCGTGCAGATCGCAGTTGAAGATGCAGTAGACAGTGATGATGGTGGGAAGTCAATAATCCAAGAGATGCCTCCTTATGAGGCTGAAGCTGTAATTGCCAATCTTGTGAAGTCATGGATAAAGACGAGAGTTGACAGACTGAGAGAGTGGGTTGATAGAAATCTACAACAAGAGGTATGTAATACATGGAAACTAGCAGAGAAATTAATATATGTTTTCTGATTAGAAGATGCGGTAGTTATCCCTTTTGCATTATCCACGAAACGACCTGCCACCTTTATGATGCAGGTATGGAATCCACGTGCAAATAAAGAGCGGTTTGCTCCTTCTGCTGTTGAAGTTCTACGCAGTGTAGATGAAACTTTGGAGGCATTCTTCTTGTTGCCAATACCTATGCATGCAGTCTTGCTTCCTGATTTGGTCACTGGCCTTGACAGATGTTTGCAGAATTACATATTGAAGGCAAAATCTGGCTGTGGTATGCAGTGCATAACCTGCAAACATGCATTGATTTTTATATGTAAACCCCAAAATAACTGAAAGTTTCTTTTCTACAATGTGCAGGGACACGAGATACTTTCATTCCTACTATGCCTGCATTAACTAGATGTACAACAGGATCAAAATTTCGTGTATTTAAGAAGGAGAAGTCACAAATAACCCAGAGGAGGAAATGTCTTGTTGGGACTGTGAATGGCGATAGCTCCCATGGGATACCACAGCTATGTGTACGTATGAATACTTTGCAGTATATTCGCACACAGTTGGAGGTTTTGGAGAAGAGGACTGTTATCCAGCTTAGGAATTCTAACGCTACCAATGCAAATCATTTTGCTGATGGAACAGGGAAAAAATTTGAGCTGTCAAGATCTGCTTTTGTTGAATGCATCCAGCTTCTCTGTGAGGCAACAGCGTACAAGGTTGTCTTTCATGAGCTGAGTCATGTTCTGTGGGATGGCCTTTATGTTGGAGAAGTTTCATCTTCTAGGATTGAGCCTTTCCTTCAGGAGCTTGAGCAATATTTGGAAATTATTTCATCTACAGTACATGACAGAGTGAGAACACGTGTCATCACAGATGTTATGAAAGCTTCTTTTGATGGATTCCTGATGGTGTTGCTTGCTGGAGGCCCTGCTCGCGCTTTCACTCTTCAAGATTCTGAGATAATCGAGGAAGATTTCAAATTTCTCACAGATATGTTCTGGTCCAACGGAGATGGTTTGCCAACAGATTTAATTGATAAGTATTCAACCACAGTTAAAGATGTACTCTCCTTGTTTCATATAGATTCTGCGAGCCTTGTTGAGCAATTCAGAAGTCTGTCATTCGACAGTCACGGCTCTTCTGCTAAATCCAGATTGCCAATGCCTCCAACTACAGGTCAATGGAATTCTACTGAACCAAACACAGTCTTGCGAGTTTTGTGCTATCGGAGTGATGAGACAGCTGCGAAGTTCCTTAAGAAGGCTTACAACCTGCCCAAGAAACTATAACAGCCTTAGAATAGTGGGATGACAAGATGGTGCAATTCTTCGGCAAAAAATCTGCTGCGCGATGATTATTGTAGCTTCATCGGTATTTATGTCAACCAGACACCAAAAGCTCCGACAACATGGTTTTGACAGGAGCTTTTGTCAGGAGGGGCTGTGCCCGCTGCATTAGAATAAAATCCTTGTATTTATCGGTTTGATTCTTTCATTTTGTACACTTCACCAGTCAGCTACAGAGAACTTCACATGACTACGGACCTACGCCTTTGCATGGAGAACTAACAACCTAGCGATTTATAAACCTCAAGCAAAGGGTGCAGGCATAGAATAACTTGCAGATTATTTTTTACTCCACGATAACAACTATTGTATAATCAGAAACATTAATTCCGCCTTCGTTTTCTTTTTTCCTCGCTTTATTCCCCCATTTATCCTAGAACACAGGAAGTGGGGGAAAAAATTGGGCTCTCCAAGGTGTCATTTGAGGTTCCATTGGGCGTCAAGAGCTTATGCGACTAGAGCCTTCTCCTCTCATACCAATCTTTGTTGGTTTAGGAAGTGGGAAATGATTATAGGCAAAAGGATATCAAAGGCTTGAGAATTTATTATGAGAATTTGAGAGCAGCTGTTGAGCTTGTATATTGAGAATTTCTATCTTGTAGTTCTAAGTTTCAGAAAACTGAGTTAATCCTTTAACATGGAACCTAAGCTTTCAAACTAAGGAATACGATTGCTAAGTTTGCGTTTCTTGGTGGATTACATGCTGGATACTTTTCTGATTTGCTACTGTAAATGAAGTTTCTCTTCGGAGATGCAGGCAGATGATAAACAGTGGTTTTCATTTCCAGATGGCATCTGTAATGACTCGAGTAGGAGTGTTGAGAAGGGAAGTTGAATTTCATAAATGCAGAGATTCAATCCACTGTAGAAGACCAAAAGCTCTGCTAGAAGCCTGAACCTTCAGGGTTGGTTGCAGTCTAGTGTTGATGGTGATCAAGTGGACGAAGGGAATGGCAATTAAATCCCAGGTAAGATATAAAGAGTATTACCAGAACGAGAGAGGTGTCTTGACTGAGACCTCTATAGCCGTGTGGCTTGGTTGGAGGATATATGCAGAAGAATTGACTTCTTGAATACCTCATATATCCTGTTCTTCATCTCGGGCTGCACTAAGCCAACCAGGCATGTTAACAAAAAAAACCCGCAAGCTGGAAAGTTTCGCTGATAAAGAAAACTGGTAAATGTATTATCTCACGTATATGAGAGATGCCATTCATCATATAGCATCAACATGCTCAGTACAGATCTAATGGTATTAATCCAAAATTGATTAGTCCTGTTAAGACATCACAAGATCATACGTGGAGACTGCAAAATCCTTCTACTGGTGTGCTTTTTACCGGGGTAATGATCAAATATGCCTGCAAGATCCCTCTCAAAAGCTTCTTGATTATAATTATATGAATTACAGACATATGAGCACATTAGCCTATAATTTATTTCACTAGTGCCATGGGTTTCTCTTTCCTGTTGCGCTTCTTTTTGAGCTAGAAGTTGAGCTTGCTTTCTGCAGTGAGAACAAATGAAACGCAGTTAGAGTAGGAACCTAGGTTTCAATCTCAAGAGACGTGCTTGCAAACATCAATCCTTCATGCTCACCAATTTTGATTTTTTGGTCTTCCCTCGAATCCTGTTCTTTGGAGGTTTCAATTTGTAAATGCGAACCATCCAATGGTGAGTTGTGAATACCTAAATTGACAAGAACACAAATTCTGATCAGGAAAAACAGACAAAGTTTAAAGGAATACTTGTCATCATCTACTACTAGTCATTTTCCCAAAAATAACTTTAGCATTTTCTCATGCAAAGCCTTAGGTAGCCGCACAGCATAGGAAATTGCGTTGTTCGCATGCATTATTTCACTCCAGTTTTAGGAGGCCTGCCTAATGGTTGCCTAAGTTGTCCACATTTCTATCATGTGCAAATCAATATTACTGTACCTCCTCAAAATGGGTAAGTTTGAAGTACTTCTTCCCAATTTCTGTCTGCCTAACTCTGTCGAAGGCTTTACCATCAGTTTCCACAAACCTGTAACAAAACACAAATAAATGTCTTAACTTCAGAAACAAATATATACTTCACATTTAAATAGGTAGGGTGAGAGCAAAACCAGACCTGTAATATGATAGCTTGTACATGAGACAATTTAGCATGGTTGGAGTGGCCTGAGAATCGATCCGGTATTGACCATCTCTCTTTGGACAGAAGGAAAGGAAAGAAAAGTCAATAAGATTAAGCATCTACCAGTTTTAACCATAATGCACAAATATCTATTATTTATTAAACAAGTAACATTTTACTACTAGGAAGAATCCAAAGGAACAGAATGTCAGTCATATGCAACTGGTATAAGTACTCACTAAATAATCAGGTTCTTTGATATGAGGGAACACCCCCCCTCCTATACGGACCATCCACAGGAACTTATTAATGTCATCACTGGGGTAGCCAACAAGACCTGATCAGTTAAGCAATCCATCAGAACAATATATTTATTTCAAGTGAGGACTGATCTGGACACGTACAGATCTAAGCATGTAAAGAAGGAAGGAAACAAACCTCCAAAGACAACTAGAACATATTTTACATCCAAGGAGTTAAAGATTTCCCAGGCTGCCTTCTCAGGAGAAGACATAGCAGTACCAACGGTTGCAATGTGAGTGTTATTCCAGGTGTTATTGTCAACAATAACAGTGCGGTTAGCCATTGCAGTTGTTTGATAACCATAGTCCCACCATGATGCAACCTGCATAAATTAAAAGTCAATTCATCTTTCATTTGGTGAAAGCAACCAAATTAGGAGGTTAAAAGTAAACAAAAGGAAACAGCTCCTAAATAGGCTACAAACTGTTCAATAACATTTCATGCTACAAAAGTACAAGTACAAATGCAACTAATTAAGGGGAAATTGGGCCAATATATCACAGACAAAGCTTCTTCCACCGAGCAGCAGCACTATGACATGCTGTTGTATATTCATTTTCAAGCTTATTATGGTATCATCTCAATGAGATTTTATGCAGCAGTTTAATTGTCAAGCAAATTATACTCATTTTCCTTTTTACATTTTTATGTTTTCTAAATAAAAGGCATGATAGTTCTACTTGCTCAATCCAAACATTAACACAATACTGATCGTCAAATTCTGTAATCTGTTTGAGCCTTTCATGGTTAAACTTCTAGAGGCGGGTTTGGCACATAAAGCCAATACCACTGTACATAGAGCTTTGGTTTTACCTTTCCAGTTGACTAGAGGTCATAGATTATAACATTACTATAACGAGGATACCTGAAGCCTGATTTCTAATAGACTGCTATCATTTTCTAAGACCTGGAGAATATAAATAGTCAGTCTATCCACTTAACACAGTTAAGCCTCTATAAACTGATACCCTTGGGACCATGGAAATTTCTTATTCAATGCAGATATTATTTACACTTCAAATTTAAGTCAAGACTGAACAAAAATATTATTTTATCAAAGTTATTAATTTATTGAGTGGTAATTTATTGAGGTTATCCTGTAGTTTCTCTTACAAGCCCATAAATATGATTTCCAGGGATTTCAAATAAAATATTCAATATTTTGATATAAAACAAAAACATAATGCTAGGAAGCTTTTAGATGCCCTACCGCTTACCATAAACTTGGAACATGATTATTAAACATGTTGCAGAATCCATGATCATCAAATGGGCACAAGAAGATGGTAGCATGGTAAAAACTTACTTTATCATCCACCTCAGTATTGTGGCTTAGCCATGCATAAGCCTCTCTGAAATCATCAAAAACATGAAGACCGCCATCTCGTGAATAAGTTGTTAAAACAATAGAAGGTGCCGAATAAGCTTCAGCTGCTGCCCAGACACAATGAACCTACAAAGATGAAGGTAAGTTGTAATCAGATATAATCCTTCAAAATTTAAGCAATAATGGGTAATAAATAAGAGGAAACAAATTTGTCTCCACCAGATAAAACAAAATGATAATTACAGGCATAACCTTTGAGTTGCAAATTCCTATGGAATGTCATTATGCTTAGTTCATATGATCAGATCAAAACCTCAGACTGTCACTTGAAGAGGAACGAGAACAGGGTTGGAGAGAGGATTCAGTTCATTATTTTGAGCATTAGGTTCCACTTTGTCTAAGTTATTTCCAAAATACAACTTCTAATTAATTCAAAACACATCCTCCTCCATCCAGAAAGGATTACAAAATAATTACTTACATTACAAGTTTCCACCTTCCTACTTGTGAACTTTTTTCCAAGGTGCTAGTAAGCTAATGGTTGCAAGCTAAGCATGAACATTAAGAGCAGCTTCCACATTGCAAGCACTAACCTTCTTCACCATGAAAGTATGAAGTAGTTTATGGTGAAGTGAGTTCATTCTAAGCAACTTTATTTTGCTATAGCCAACAATTTCTCAAGGCAGCATTTACATTACTAAGCTCCAAATTAACTAACCAAATCCTATACCTGAGTGACATGCTAAATGTGATTTTTTTTTTTTTTTCATTTGTATCAACATTTCAACCATGGCTGCCAGTTCAGTTTTAAGAGCCTGCAAGAAATGGTTGAAAAGGCTACTGCAGACAGTTTATTCAGCTACATCAGACCTTTGTCTTCCTCTCTATGGGTTTGTATAAGAGGAAATCTTGTGTTTATAACCATATCGGCTGCTCATCCCAAACAGCAACTGTTATGGTCAGAAGGACGTAGGGGAAAAAAAACTACAATGCACAACATAAATGGAGAAGTAGCATAGAAAATACCAAAACATGAGCAAGCATGTGAAATCTCACAATATAGGGAAAAAGAAAAGGAGGGTTACCACATAGAAAGCGCCAAGCAACACGAGCAAGATAATAGCAATGACAGATGCCTCCAAAGGTAAAACAAGAAGTCTCCTTTCAATCCGGGACCTTATAGAGGCCTTCTCCACAGGCTCTTTTTCTTTCTTCCTGTTCTTTTTCGATGGTCGTTCTTTTACTGTCTCATCCATTTTCTCAGTCTTGGCTCTGTCATTTTGTTCTCCATCGGCATTCAGACTGGTATCCCTTGACTTAATCATCGAAAGAATCAACAAAACCTTAGTCAGGAAGTTGACTTCACAAATAATTGAGCAAGCATAAGCCAACAGTAGAGGAAAGCAAGCATGCTTAAATCAACCTGGGAAGTCCCTGATGATCCAGGTAGCTGAAACTTGATTGATCGTGTTAAGACATTAAAAGCTTCAGAAAGGGCGATCCCAGACATGATGCATGCTGCTGGAGCAAGCACGAGCATAAGACGCACCTATGGTATGAGGAAAACACAATGAGCACGGGAACTAATGAGCAGAGGCAAAAAGAAAATCCAAGAAATTAATTGTCCCAAGATTCTTCTCACCATGACACCAGAAAAATATACAGATGTTACAATATAAAGCACAACAAAGGAGCTTGCATCTGATAAAGGCAAAAAGCATGCCTGCCAAAAAAGAAAGACCAAGATGAGACACATCTGTGAAGTGATAGGTTAAAGAAAAGCTAAGTTGCATTTAAAACATGTAGCTTACAATAATCCCAGCTGGAACCAAGAAAGCCAAAACATTAATGTCCATGAAGTAAGATGGCCAAGTAGGGGGTTGATGTTCACTGACACTAGCAATGATTGGTATATACTTGCTTGCATAAGTTCTGTCATAATGCAATGGAAATAAAAATGGGTCAGAATGAGTGACACAAAAAACTTTTGGGAATATCAATCACTAAAACAAACAGCTGAATAAATGTCTTCATGTAAGGGCATGAACATGGACTAATTAATAAATACAACTGAGATAGCATGTCAAAGGGACTGCTTATGTGTCACAGGAAGAGGATGGACGGGGGAGATATGGAGGTCTGTTCATTTGAAACAGGCTACATGAAGCCCACTAAAAGACCAAAGAACTCAAACCTAAAAGTTCAGGTAGGTTCAGTCAAATTGCACCAACCCAAGTTCTATCTTTGAATAAAACCTTTAGATTCCGTAGGATTGCATCGATTCAGAGGTACTACAGTAAAGGCTTATATGAATTACAAAACTAGATACTTACGGATCAAGCAAGCTCAAACTGCGTCCGCTCCATCCCTTTGTTGGGCTAGAAGCTACCAGTGCTATTAGAACAGCTATCATAGCACAGCACACTACCCTGTTGAATACACGATATTGAAGTATGGAAATTAGTCTCATGTTCAATCATAACACATACAATATTAGGAAATATTGATTCAATATGTATCCAGACATCCATGAACTATATTCTTCTTCATTTTGGTACACCAACTTTCCAATTGAATACTGCTACAAAAAATCTATTAATTTTTCCTATTTATTTTTCAATCATATGATTTTCCATTTTTTTTTTTAAAATGATAAATATTTTAAATTGTATTAATAATTTATTTGTTACTTCTGATTAATCATAAAATAGTTTTTAACCTTAGTGTAGAACTTAGATAGATTACCATCAATCAAAAGTCTGTTCTTCTTAAAAGGATCTATTTAAATTCAAAATATTTCATTCATTAAACATAATATCAATTTGGAGGCTACTTTTACCGAGGAAAAAAAAAACATATCAGAAAATGAGAAATTGACGAAAGTATATAAATGGCACAATCAAAAAAGTTTATGCATCAAAATGAAGAGGATTAAAGTCTACGTATTTGATTGAAATAAAGTGAAAGTTTGTGTACCAAGACGGGCTGTGGTCAAAGGACACATCATCAAATTGCAGAACAATGGACATTAGATAGACAAAAGTACTTAATCAGAAGTTTTCAAAGAGTTCGAGTGCTCAAACCAAAAAAAATTAAAGTCTATGCACTTGAATGAGAAAAGTTGTAAAGTTTTTGCACTACTAGTGTAATTATCCCCTGCATTCAATTAAAAACGATGATGAGGGAAGCTCACAGGCCCACAGATACAACAAGCGTAACAGCCACTTTAAACATTCTTGGAGAGAGATTCCCTTTGACATGGTACACAAGAGCCACCACATGGATGATAATGAAAACCTGGAGAAGTAAAATTAGTACCAAGACAATGAATCAAGAAAGAAACACAGATACAACTGCCCTATTGCTCATGTATAGGGACCTTTCTGGAAATCTAAAGTAGGCATCAATAAGGGCTCTATTGCTCATCTATAAAAATGACTCAATCTTAATACATTTATTTATTTCCTGTTCTTACTGATAAAACCCTAAAAGCATGCTAGACCTCTCCATACCAATAGCATATAATAAAATCTTGCACTATTACATAGTAGTCTCACACAGAAAAGTAACAGAACCCACTTGATCTCTAACTTGAAAGAGACAGCATGGCACAGCCATCCAGAAAGATTATTGCCTGCAACATTTTTTCATTTTTCACAATAGATAACATTTCTAAGGCAAGTACAATGGCTGCTTTCCCCCTTCAAGACGAACAAATAACCAAATTCATGAACTTTAAAAAAACATTGTGTCTGAATGGATTATGTGTCAAAACAACTCACCAAAAATGAAGCAAAATGTTCTGATGTCATAACTGCATTAAAACCAACAACAGGCACCAAAGCTGCTAAAAGCGTTCCTAAAACCACCTGCATTGAAATGTCCAATTCAATTAAAACCAAGAAATTTCATTAGTGTAGAGATGACCATTGCAAGTCTTCAATGTCTAACCAAGGAAAATTTCTTTACAAAAATGCATCAGTTAAACTAGTCATCCGTTGATAGATAATAGACATCGAAAACAAAGATGCATTCTTTGAATATTGTTCCCAAGCCCATGACTTGTAGCTAATACGTCAAAATAAGAAAAACAAGTGGAAAAAAGAAAAACTGCTCACCCATTGACAGGTACCAAATATAAAAAGAAAAGGTTTGTTTTTTAGGGTTATGTTTGGTTAGTGTCCTAGGAAAAAAGGGACGTAAACGTGTTTGGTTGAAGGGACAAAGACAGAGATATAAAATAAATTTGTCACCGGGACAATTTTGAAGTGAATTTATGTCCTTTCAAAATGAAGGTGCAGGTCCCCTCTATCTCCATTGTCTACATCTCTTCCATCTCGAGACAATAACCAAACACTACTTAATTATTGTCTCTAAGGCCCCGTTTGTTTGCTGGAAAGTAGTTTCCTTTTGGAAAGTGAATTCCAGGAAAGTGAATTATTTTCTGATGTTTGGTAGTGTAATGGAAAATAAGTTGGAAAACCCTTTCCAGTGTTTGGTTATGTCATGGAAAAAGAGCTGGAAAATAACTTATTAATGTTTTATTTTTCTCAAGTTTATTAAAATAATGAACAAATCTTACAGATTAAAAAGTTAAATGAGAATGAAATTGAAAAAAAATATAATTTCATAAATTATCTCAAATAAAATAAATAATAATCAAAATAATAGAGATCAAATCTAAAAAAATAAAAAAAAATGAAAGATGAAGAAATTAAAATAATAATAATTAACATTTCATAAATTATTTCAAATAAAATAAATAACAATCAAAAGAATGAGGACCAAATTTGACACATAAAAAATTTCAATAAAAAAATGATAAGGGAAAAGCAAATAACAATTACAAAAATGAGGACCAAAGTTATATAAAAATTAAATTTTAAGAGATGAAATTGAAAAATAAATATTCAAAACAAAATATATATAATAATCAAAAGTTTGAGGACCAAATTTGATATAATCAGCAAATAATATGACATTTCTAAATTTTTCACAACTTCCGGAAAGTGTTTCTCCTAAATTTTCTAGAAAAACACTTTCCTGGAAACCAAGCCAAATTTTCCTTTGACTGGAAATTGTTTTCCGTTGACCAACTTTCCTAATGGCAAACAAACACAGGAAAGTTTGAAAAGTGATTTCCCGAAAAGTGAATTCCGGAAACAAACATAGCCTAAGCCCATAGCTTGTAACTAATACCTTAAAGCAAAAGCAAATTGCATGTGTTAACAATGTGCTTCAAAAGAGATGAGAAAATTTCACATACATAGTGCCCTGTGAGTAAAACAAGAGACGAGTATTGAAACGTGCCCCCACAAAAGCACACCCCAAGTTGCATGGGAAGAGGAAATCAATAAAATATGTCATTGCATTACAGTGATATATGTAAGTTAAAATAGTTATCATTTAATCATTGCTAATGAAAAGGTTCAGATTAGTTATCAAGAGTATGTAAACACCAAAAGGCAAGGTGAGGCTGACAGCGAACATCTACTCTCACCCATATGTATCCTAATGCGCACCCTTGAGTCTTAACTCCATCGTAAGTATTCTTCATTAATGATCACAAAAAAAAAATGTAAATAGTTCCTTGTCTTGTCCAAAGACTAGTAATATTAGCATGCAATCTTCAATTATGGTGATAAAATATTAATTTTTTTATTTTTCCCTTCACGGTGATACAAACTTAATGAGCATTATAGGTACTTACAAGAGGAGCATATGCAATGTACAGTCGGGAAGAATAGCGACCAGTCACAATGCACAATAGCACATGCATTGGAATTAGATTAATAATAAAGGTGTACCCTCCCCATGAGCAAACCTGAAAGACAATAATATAACAATGAACATAAATATCATAAGGAATAATAAGATGCCAAAAAACATTATCAGAAAGCCTACCATGTAAAAGTATGCCAAGGCATTTAAAGTAGCGTAAAAGAGGGATCCTGTATTCAATGTCTGCACATGATATAAAATCTATATCAGCAACAAATGAAATGTGAAAAGCAAAAAAACACAGAACCAACAAGCAATCTATGGGAAACACGTTAACGAAGTAAATCTATTAAAACCAGTGCATTAGATATCATTGCTCCTTAAAATAACAGTTTTGAGAAGAAGAAGAATAAGGTGGAATTTTGCTTTCTCTAATTTACATCAAAGTTCTCACCTTTATATAAAGATAGAAAGTGAAGATAAGAGCAAATATGGCGACAGCTTCATTGTCATAGCTACCAGCCACAGATCGAGATATATATGATGGAACCTGTGAACAAGAGCAAATAATCTAGCAGATAAGATTTTGAGTTTCACATGTTTAAACATTCTGAAGGACAACAACATGGTACAGAAGTCTTACAAAGAGAATATCTCATAAAGAAGGCCACCCCTACTATACAGATTTTGAAATATATGTCTAGAGTTTGAACATTGTTCTTTCAAATTTGTCAAACATTGCATCATCCAAATAATAAATAATAACATCTATTTCACAGTAATCTTCATTCATCTACTAACCAGAATACTACCAAAAAAGAAAAAAGAACGTTGTTCAATTGAAAGACATACAGAATATTAGAAACTAGGGGAGATATTTTTTTAACATTGTGATGAAGAACTTGTATTAACAAGTAATGCCTTATTGCTGCTGTTCAAAAAAATAAACACAATTACAAGGCAACACATAAGTTATGAATACCCGTTATATAATTTACCATGGCCAAAAGAACAGCTGCTGTCAGTCCAGCACCAGTACCCTTAACTTCCTATTGAAAAACAAGACAATTTAACGTCATCAGCAAAACGAACTCCAATGTACATAAGAAGAGACGTGAATTGGGTCACAATATAAACCTTGGTCAAAAGGTAAGTTGCCCATGAGGCAAATGCAGAGAAAATTGGTGCTGTGAATACACAAACAGTCTCGACAGACAATGGAATGTTCAAAGAATTCAATAACCTGAAACCACATAGTAATGACTCAAAAAAATTAGAATATATAGGACTCAGTAATACATGACATTTCAAATGTTTACAATTCAACGAAACTGCATCCACCAACAAGCACAGAAAACTAACTTGGCAAATTTATGCCAGAAACTAATGAATACATTTCTTATGGTTACCTACGAGGTACTCACCACCATAGTGTGCCTGCTGTCAAGGTCAACCCAGGGTAAACAGTTCCACCAATCACACGGCCGAGAGGATACCTTAATGAAATATACAAAAAACAATCAATTTAAGTTCTCATATAAGAACCTAGCAAAACGAAAAGCTAACCAACAACAACTTTTCACCATGAGAATTATCTGCGCTTACCAGGTTCGATCATCAAACCAATTCCAAAAGTCATAAATCCCATTCTTTGTCAAAAACTGAAGCCACCAAAAATTCAATTTCTCATTCTCTATACATATTCGTGTGTGTGTGTAAAGAAAGAACATTAAGCATTATATTTATGAAAGAAATCAAACCTGAGTAACTCTGTAATTGAAATAAGGATCGAATTCGTGAATAACACTCTCATACTTTATTACCTGAAAATCAATCCACAAGTTTACAAAAATGCAACTACTAACAAAACACACGAATCAAACCTGATTCCAATAGTAACAGATTCGGATGCTTAAAAATCACAAATATTTACCTGCCTAAGCCAAGCCAACCTTCTCAGTTTAGTTCCAGGAAAAAAAAATTAAGGAAAACAAAAAACTCTTATTTTTTTTCCTTCGCTTTTCATCTGCTTTCTCATAAATCAAATGGAAAAGACAGAATTTGCATCCATTCAAAACAATTCCAATTTTAAAATTTAAAACAATAACAATCAATTTTATTTTATTTTATTATATCCCCATTTACGCAGCAACGAAACGGCTAAAACACATAATAAACAGAAATCATAAAAAGAGAAGGCAATTACAAAGATCAGATCTAGAGAGAGGTTTTTAGGGAGAGAGTGAACTGACAGAGAAAAGGCGGATCGAGAAGGCGAGAACTCCAATCAAGAGGAGGATGAAGAAAGAGAGCACATTGCCAAACGCGTTCCGCAGCGTTCTTGCAGTTGCCTCTTTCGAGCTCTCTCCGTCCGCCATTGATAATATTCGTGTGTCTTCGTAACAGAGGGTTTTTTGGTTTTGTAGGTCGTCCAGTAGAAAGAGAAGACGACTTTGAGAGGAGCAGGGTAGTGAGTGAGGAAAGACTCGAGTAAGAAGGGGTTTTTTTTACGTTTTAAAAATGTTTTAAAAAACAATTTATTTTTTTCAAATTAATTTTTTTTATTCTCACATCGTTCTAACATATTAAAATTAAAAATATTTTTTGATAATAAAAAAACATTATTAAAATATATTTTCAAATAAATAATAATTATCAAACAAGCTCCAACCGAGCAGCTGCTTTGCGCCTGCTACACGAAACGGTCCCTCTACAAAATTCTTAAATTACAAATACAAGTCCAATCTGTTCATCCAATTGACATGTTTGTCCTCGTAATAAATAAATGGTAAGTCCTTATTGGTCAGCCATTCTCATTGGTCACGAGCTACGTGTTCTTCCACGTGGTTTTATTTGATTAGCCAGCTTTCAGAACCCGAGTCCTCACTATTCTGGAGCCCTGACCCGAGAAATATAGTACCGCCCAGCCCAATAACAACGACCCATTAGATTTCTGATTTTTCCCCGTCAGACATCAATTATCAGATGTTGTTTTTATCACCAGCCGCCTCTCTGTCTCTCGTCCAGATCGCAGAAACTTTGTTGTCGAATCCCCAAATCCTCTTTTCTTTTTCGTTTTAGGGTTAGGGTTTAAATCTACGGCTCCAATTATCATGGCGGCTTTAAAGGAATTGCTGCCTCCGGCGAAATCAACCAGCGCAACTTATTATGATCATTCAAATGATCCGTGGTTCAAGCAGAGGTTTAGTTCATCTGAGGTTGAACAATCTGCTGGTGGTGGTGGGATCAATTACAAACCTGTACCTCTTTACTTGCAGCGGAAGGGTTTTGTTCCCAGGAAAGTTGAAGATTTTGGAGATGGGGGTGCGTTTCCAGAGATTCATGTTGCGCAGTACCCTCTTGATATGGGTAGGAATAAGTCTGCGAAACCTGGGTCCAAGATTTTGGCTTTGACTGTTGATGCTCATGGGAATGTTGCGTATGACGCTATTGTGAGACAGAATGAGAATGCTAAGAAGATTGTGTATTCTCAGCATAAGGATTTGATTCCGAAGATTTTGAGGAGTGAGGAAGACGGAGATGGGGATGGGGATGGGGATGGGGATGAGGAATTGCAGAAAGAGATCGAGGACACTACGCTGGAAACTAAAGCTGCGCTTGAAAAGATTGTGAATGTCAGATTGAGTGCAGCGCAGCCGAAGAATGTGCCCAAACAGTCTTCGGATTCCAAGTATATAAAGTACAAGCCTTCGCAACAGTCGGCAGCGTTTAACTCGGGTGCAAAAGAGAGGATTATTAGAATGGTGGAGATGCCGGTGGACCCGCTTGAGCCACCTAAGTTCAAGCATAAGAGGGTTCCAAAGGCATCGGGATCACCACCTGTGCCAGTTATGCACTCGCCACCTCGACCTGTGACCGTGAAGGATCAGCAGGATTGGAAAATCCCACCTTGTATCTCAAATTGGAAGAACCCTAAGGGCTACACGATTCCTCTTGATAAGCGTCTGGCTGCTGATGGAAGAGGTTTGCAGGATGTTCAAATTAATGATAATTTTGCTAAGCTGTCAGAAGCCCTTTATGTTGCTGAGCAAAAGGCTAGAGAAGCTGTTGCTATGAGATCCAAGGTTCAAAAGGAGATGATGATGAAGGAGAAGGAAAGGAAAGAGCAGGAGTTGCGGGCATTAGCTCAGAAAGCTCGTTCTGAGAGAACTGGTGCTGCACCCCCACCGTCTGCTCCAGTCCCATCAGAGAGGGGTGCAATGGATGATGTTGACATGAGAGGGGATTATGAGCATGTGAAGGACAGGGAGACGGATGCCCCAAAGGAGACAAGGGAAGAGAGGGAAGAGAGGCTGCGGCGTGAGAAAATTCGAGAGGAGCGCCGTCGAGAAAGGGAGAGAGAAAGAAGATTGGAAGCAAAAGATGCTGCAATGGGTAAGAAGAGCAAGATCACTAGAGATAGAGATCGTGACATCAGCGAGAAGGTTGCTCTTGGTATGGCCTCTGCTGGAGCTGGAAAAGGGGGAGAAGTTGCATATGATCAAAGGTTGTTCAACCAAGAGAAAGGAATGGATTCTGGTTTTGCTGCTGATGATCAATACAGTGTGTATGATAAAGGCCTTTTCACGGCTCAGCCCACACTTTCAACTCTATACCGGCCGAAGAAAGATGTTGATGCTGAAATGTATGGAGGCGCAGATGAGCAATTAGATAAGATAATGAAGACAGAACGATTCAAACCTGACAAGGAATTTGCTGGTACTTCACAGAGGACCGGTCCACGTGACAGGCCAGTTGAGTTTGAGAAGGATGAAGAAGAAGCTGATCCATTTGGTCTGGATCAGTTCTTGACTGAAGTAAAGAAGGGTAAGAAACCGACAGACAAAGTTGGTACTGGTGGCACAATGAGAGCTAGTGCAGGATCTTCAATGCGAGATGGCCATGATGGAGGCTCTGGTAGAACTCGTATTGGATTTGAGAGAGGGCGTTAGGTATCCTGCTTTAAAAGTTTTATTTGTGGCAAACTTGTGTAGTATGAACAAATGGTTTGTCGCGCCACCCTCCACCCCTGGCTTTTCTGTTTTCCGCTGCTGTAATGTTTTAACTTGAAGCTTGATTTTGGTTGATGCTAAACTACAAACCCCTGAGCTTGATTATTCATTTATTTAGCTGGGATTGAACTGTCAGGGTGTTGATTAATCAACAGCTATTGACAAGGTGATAGCCAGAACAGGCGCGTATCTCTTGTGAAACTGCTCGATATTCTGATGGAGAGTATGGTTCATAACATCTTCCTGGATAGAAACTTTGCTGGTCTAGTTTCATATTTGAATTTTTGAAACCACGCAACTGTTGAAACAACAAAGTTTTATATGATGCTCCATGCTTATCTCTCCTGCATTTGGATTTGCGATGTACTGAAAGAGAAGTAGTATTATCCATCACTTTAAGCAGGCTTTGTGTAAGCATCCCTTAGGCCTTTTCCTTGTGGCTGGATATGAGAAGCAGTGTACGGTAGTTATGTTATTTTAAGATTTTGTTGTTTTTCATCTAGTGTTTAGAGTTTGTAGCCAAGTACACCGTTTTATTTTATGTTGTTGGTAGATTCTGTGCTACCAGCTTCGTGTTCAAATTGAGAATTATTCTCTCTAGTTAACCAGTAGTTTTTTCTTCATCGTGTTAGCATTTTTTCCTAATGTTCACGGTGCTGGTGAAGCGGCTGGTCTTTGCATTCAAAATCATGCACTGGATCCCAGAACTTGCACGTCAGTACAAGGAGGATCCTAATATAGTTTTCAGAATTTTGCCTTGGCAGATAGATGAGAGTGAATTTCTTTTTGTTGTTACTGTTTAATGCTGAGAACTTACGGGTTAGCTGATTCTTTATTTGCCTTTTCCAATTCAATAAAGTACCATACTGGGGTGGTGTATTCGGCAATGGTGTGTTCCATTATTCCACAAAAATGAACATGGAAAATGAAGTCTGTTTAAATGCAATTTTTCTACAAATTAGAAAAAGAAAAAGGTGTTTTTCAGTTTTCCGTCGACAAAGCTAAAGTTGAAAACACGTAAAAAAATGCTCTCCAAATTTTTCCACTGAATGCGAGGTGTTTTTCAAAATAAATATATTAAAATAAATTTTTTAAAATTTTTTTATTTTTAATATTAATATTAATATATTAAAATTATCAAAAAAATTTAAAAAACATCTCAAACATATTTTAAAAACAATTTTAAAAGTACAACACCATGAAAGACATTAATAGAAAAGGTGCTTCTCCCTTTTTCTTTAGCTAATAAGCTTTTTTTAGACAAAATTAACCTTGTTCTTTTCTTCCAATGACAATTGTACCTCTTGTCCCTTTTCTTTGCCCTAATTATGGTTGCCTGTTCTATTTTTTTATTTTTTTTACCCTAATTCTCTTGTTATTGGTATTAAAATATCAAG
>Ga0325405_1000355_pt1 | contig 43568 bp, 29 predicted proteins | sample PopdelMetagenome_21_FD_205663 | JGI IMG/M metagenome (GOLD analysis project Ga0325405, IMG submission 205663) | Populus deltoides microbial communities from Bellville, Georgia, United States - Xylem-Control-R2 | ecosystem: Host-associated > Plants > Phyllosphere > Stem > Wood/Secondary xylem... | reverse complement strand
AAAAAAAAATATAATAATAACTCCAATTTTTGACATCAAAATAAAAATCTGGGTCTCAAACCCTCAAAGCTCAAAGACTATTTAAACAAATTATAGTTCAAAGTCAATCTAATGTCCTTTGGGTGCATGTGTGTCCACTCAAACTCATTTCAAGAACTCAATTCACTAACGATTAACTCTATAAAAAAAAAAAAACAGAGAGAGAGAGAGACAAGATCCCGATACTGAAATATTTGGTCGATGGAAATACCAAATCCAAATGTCACTGAAACAAAGGTAGGGCCAAAGTGACCATGAAATCTGATGAGTGAACGTGTGGGGTTGGTTCTTAGGCAGACAAGCTCAGCTACAATCATCCTGTTACAATGTGGATGCCCTTGTCTAGAATGGTGCAGTCTTTATGGCCTCGTTGTGATTGTGTCTGTGTGTGCGCACCCATTCCATTTTAACTTTGTAAGTATCAAAGGGATGATCTTTGCCACTTCAATGGTGGCATGCTAGAGCAAAGTAATCACTGGGAGGGGTTTGGTTTGGTAACTTTTTGGTTGATGTAATTCGTTTATATTTTGTGGTATTGGAGTTATATTTTTACCTTCTATATAAATTATCTTGATATTTTATAAATTTGATTATTTTTTGTTTTTAATAGCCTTGAATTGCCACTTTTTATATATATATATATATATATATATATAAAAGTAAAGCCCTTTAAGTTTAGTGAGTTCTCAAGAATAGTTTTATATTATTATTTAATACACTTTTTTGAATGAAAATCATTTGAGTTTAAAATTTACACATGTTTATTTATTAAACTTGTACAAATCTATATTATTTTATACTTAATTAATTTATATCAAATAAAATAAGTATAAGGTGAAAAACAAAAAAGAGCATGGGGGCATTGTATTTTTATTGATCAATATAAACAGTAAAATCGTTGCTGAAACGTTTGGATAAGTACAAGGCTTTTAACTGTTGTTGTGTTTTTTTACTGTAGTTTAAAAGTTACTAGTTATAACTTCATAAATTAATTGTAAAATAATAGAAAGAGTTATGATATTAACTTTTAATTATTATCAAACACTTTTAAATTCTAATTTTGAATGAAAAGCCATAAAAAAAACCTGGTAATTCCCAAATCGGCACCAAGTTTAGACAGCTAAATACAGCAAAAGGTTTTCCTGTTTATTTTTATGTTTTAAAAATATTTTTGAAAAAAATTAAAAAAAATTTATTTTTTTTTATATCAAATTAAAATTTTTTTTGATATTTTTAAATCATTTTTATTTTGATGTACTGATATTAAAAATATATTTTAAAAAATAAAAAAAATATTATTTTAATATATTTATAAATAAAAAATACTTTAAAAAGTAAGAATAATTACATTTTCAAACACAAACTGAGCGGTGAAAATCTGCAGGTTGAGATATTAGTAAATATTTATTGTATATTTTTTTCAAACTGAAAGTAATAGATTTGGTGGCTCCTTATCAGCTGCTCCTAGCAGAAAAAAATAAAAAATAAAAAATAAACAATAAACGAGAGGGAGTGCTTTCAAAAGGTGAAGTATTAAGCTTCTGTTTGGTATTGTGTTTGTAACTGCGTTTTGTTAAATTTTAAATTTTTTTTTCTAAAATTGAGTGCGGTTTATATTTTTTGAATCGTTTTGATGTGCTGATATCAAAAATAATTTTTAAAAAATAAAAAATATCATTGACATGTATTTTGGTACAAAAAACTATTTAAAAAGCAACCACAACCACATTGAAAACATACTTTTTAAGAAATGTTTTACTAACACTTAACAAGGTAAGAAGAAGGTTTTGAATTCAAATAAAAAAGATTCATCTACTCGTATAAAAAAAAGAGATCCTGATACTATGGGGATTGATGGAGCTCAGTCGAAGAGATCGTGTCATATGTAATGTCTGGCAATTGCTTACGTGGCTCCACTAGACAAGCTTTTGTAATCTTGCAGGATCGGATTGTGTGTGACTGGTTGTACAGTGAATTAAAGTGTGTCGGGGAATCTTTCTCCTTTTTTTCTATAATGTTAGTACGTGGCTAGCCATGTAGTGATGCCCTTCCGGTAAGGGTATTTTCTTCATATTTTATTCTTTTATGGCAAATAATCAATCGACTTAAAATTAAATTTTCTAAAGGATTGGGGTTTTCCCACTGTATATTATTTCCTAGGGTATAGGGTAGATTTGAAAAGTAAAATAAAATAAAATAAAATAATTAATGAATAAGATAAATTTTTGATTTTAATATTTTTCTATTTTTAGCTGCTGGTCAAGGGTTGAATTTGCTCATAATAATTCATGTTCATGTCTTCTTGGCAAGTGCTGGAGCAGATCATTTCTTGGAAAAAGTCCATGGAATTATGTCTTCTTGGCAGGTGCTGGAGATCATTTCTTGGAAAAGTCCATGGAATTAAGATCATCAGTTGATTTTTTTTCTTTCTAGATAATCACTCAATGTGGAGTCGTTTTTCAGTACTCGGATTTTTTTTTTAATGAATTTGCCGGTCTTTTTTCATCGCGCATGTTTAATTAGTGTTTTAAAATTAAAAAAATAAAAACATGCTTGGTTAAAAAATTAAAAATATAAAATAAATTTATCAAAAAATCTCTTATATCCAAACCATTCTCATCTTCCCACTGTCAAATCAGTAACCAGACAACATCGTAGAATCAAAAAATGAAACCATTTTACATGAATCTTTTAATTTTCTTGGATAATTTTCCTGTTACCTTCAAGGCAACATCCGAACGATCCCAAAAGAACAACACCCGCTCTCAAGAATTGAATTCAATCAGTGAGATATTTACAAGCTCCATTGGTGATCCCTTCAACGGGAATGAGTTATTGCATGTAAAATGCAGGCAGGAATTCAATGTAATCTAAACTATCATTAATCGAGTCAAGATCAACGGATATAACGAGTTATTACATGGCCATGCATGTCTGGACTTTTCGCAAGATTTCTTCCTTCGAGCGAGTTACTGTCATAACTAGAAAAGTTTGCTTTCGGTGTGAAATCAAAACCATGCTCAATCGTTCACATGGATGTAGAATGTTTCCTCCATTAATATCTGTAGAAAGGACCTCACAGATACACACCAACGCAATACATGCGTCATATACAGGTTATGTTGAGCATTGCCCAAAATTTAATCGAGATAATACGTTGTTAAGCATCACCCAAAATTTATCTGGGTATTCTTTTTCCACATGGAAAAAACAAAAAAAAACAGAAACTAGAACTAGTGTTATTAAACTCAGCTTGACATGTCAACCCAACTCCTAGTATACGTCAAGTTTTAAATTAAACCATGTGAGAGTTTACTTGATGTGATTCGATCAACTCGACAGGTTAACCCGCAACTTAATATCGATTTGATTTTTTTTCAAAACAATATTGTTTTAACTTCAAAAAAATCTTGAAACACCGTAGTTTTAAATTGAATTGGATTAATCCGCCCAACCTATAACCTGACCGAACATGATAACTTTGTCTGGAATAATAAAACAAAGAGTCAAACTGAATACTCTTTAAGTATTGCTATGAAATCCAGACCAGCCTGTCGAGTCAACTCGAAGTATAAACCGGTTTGGGTTTCATATAAAATAAAAAAAGAAATTGACTTGAATAACTAGGAAAAAATCTGAGCTGAAATGCGACTCGGGTTTCTGTTCCGTGACTCGGGATTTATACTAACTTGATCCTAGTTTAATAACTAGGTATTTAAGTTGAATTCAACTCAAGGAGCACCTCGTAATTGTAAAGCTTCTAGTTGGAGAATAGTATTCATTCATGTGTGCAAGTTCTCACGCGTATTTATCCATGTATGCATAATATTTTCTCGAGTGACTTCCGGGTGCAGATTTCTTCGATATAGATACAACACAATGTGACAATTTAAAATTCAAAAGCAGGTGCGTGATTCTTGATTCACTTAGGTCCCCTGGCAAGATCATGAGAACGGAAATATGGCCTTTTCAAAAGGCAGGGGAGAAAAATCATAGCAGCTGCAATGATCAAGAAAGTTAACGCGGATTATCAAAATGATGACCACTTTTCCTCATCATTTACAGAGGGAGCGAGAGAGAGAGAGAGAGAGAGGGAGAGAGAGAAGGGCAGGGAACTTGAAGATCTTTCAAAAAACACTGGCCCACTAGAAGCTCTCTCTCTCACCTCTAATTAATCACTTCACTAATTGCAGGTCTCTTGGTTAATGGGTCTAGACTTTATTTACTAATAGCAGTGGAAATTCAAGAGCATGGTAGACAAAAGATTGAGGGTCTAATCACAAAGATATGATATTTGACGTAGAATTTGGTGACCTGTTTCTGATAACAATCTTGAAGAAATTTGATGGCTTTCTAGAAAGTGAGAAAGGAATCAATCAGCCTCGACGTGTCTTTCGTTCAACAAGCAAATCTTGAATGTTGCGAGAAAAATCCCTCTAAGATCTAGAAAAAATCTACTACAATTCAAACTTCCGAAATTTCAAGGAAAAATAGTCATCAGTTTCCATGTGAGTATCCGTGTTTTATTTATCGTACGAAAAGTTATTTATTATTGTGATACAGCATATATTTTTTTTAAAAAATATATATTAAAATATTTTTTTATATAATCTTTTCATGTTGGTATGATAACATCATTAAAAAAATATTAATTAATATTTTTTTAAAATAAATACACTTTTAAAAATATATCCAAATACACTATTAGAAACTCACTCCCACTCAGTTTTGAGGACCAACTTGTAGTCTACTGGTAAAGCTACATGTTCTTGTTCTTCCTTGGGTCAGCAATTCGGGTCCCTCTATTTTCATAAAAAATTTAATGTGGGTCCTCATCAATTAATTTTCTTAATACAGTCCTTCTACTTATCGTTTGTTGCTTAAATAAGTTCTTCTTTTTAAATTCATTCGCCAGTCCCTGAGTCGTTACGGCAAATGAGACCCACTGTTCACCTTGTTTTAATGCTTGAATTCTCTATCTACACTACAATTTAATTATAAAATCATGATAAAGTCTCGTTAATTGATCATCAAAATTGCTAATCAATATTGATCATAGTTTTATAATTGAGTTGTAGTGTGGATATGCAATTCATAAGAAACTTAATCCTAGATTAAAAGAAAAAAAAGTAAGATTTGCACGAAAATAATTTATTTAGACAATGTGAGATAAGTAGAAGGACCACATTAAAGAAAAACTATGAAAGTAGGGATTTGTTTGATATTATCAACCCACTTCAATTAACATAAAAATCTCACATCAGCAATCCAACAATTATGGGGTGTCACAAATAATAATAATAATTAATCAACCCAGATAAAATGAATTAAAAAAACCTTCCAAGATGAACTAAAAAAATTGCCTTAAAATGGGACAAACAAGAATATCTCTTAGTCTCGAGCTTGGTATCCCAAACTTAAAATAAAGCATGGGGCCAAAATAAATGGTTTCGAGCATAGTAAACCCAAACCCAACACTCAAGAAGCCTGAGCTCAGGCAAGAAGCTTGAGCCCATGTAGGGTACAAGCCCAACATGGGTGTGACAGGCCCACTACCCTTGGTGGTGGGCGTGCACTCCAGCATCCCCGTGAGCTCGAGTTCAACATGCTTAGGTCCAGATAGCGCATCTAAAACCGTTTTCATCTCTAATGGCTCCAAGCCCAACACTCATTGGATTGTTTTGGGACCTCATACGAATCCCTTAATATTTTATATTGACACAATACGTATTATTTTGAGTAGAATATAATTTAAAATATCACAAAGGTAAAATTACACTCCATCCTCTCCTTTCCATAAAAAAAAAAGATTCGTGAGTTATGAATACACCATTAATCATTTAGGTTAAAGGTTCACAATCAGAATATCTCTCTCTATAATATTATTGTATTTTATCTCTAAAAAAAAATATTTATTCAAGCATAGAAGAGTTTTTACCTCCGTTAAAGAAGATGTTTTGCAGGTACTAGCCACAAATCAAATACCAAGTATAAACTATCAACTACTTTAACTATAAATAATAAGCGAGGTTGTTAAGATAAAATAATTAACTGATTATTTAACATGAGAATCATATTCCTAGATTAATTGGATTTTTTTTACATTATTCATAATAACAAGATGAAAATCTCTGACTACCCTCCTTGCCCTACTTCTTCTCCATTATAATATTGTTAAGTTTCAACGTGATAAACACTTAAATTCAAGTAATAAAAAAAAAAATCCAAAAATACACTAGTTGTTAAAACCAGAAAAAAGTGGATAATCCAGGGACCTGTTACTTTACTCGGTATCCCAAAGGGTTACAGTCCTTCTCCAAGCTAAAAAAAAAAAAAAAAAAAAAGTTTGACAGGAATCCTGTGATAAATTTTACCAATACCAATTTATATGCTGCCTCGATCCCCATGTGCTGCGACATGTTTTCTCCAAAATACAGCCCCTTGTTTTCCTTCGAGGGACCCCGACTCACCTTACCTTATTGGAACACAACGCCAACGAAACTGTTTAAATATTTTAGTAAGGTGACCGGTCTGAATTTTAAAAATATATATTTTTAATTGAATATATATATATATATACACACTTTTCATTTTATATACCAGCACATAGCTCATTAAGATCATCAAAAAATACTTAAAATAACATTAAATTAATATTTTTTCAAACAAAAAACAATTTAGAAAACAGATTGAACCGTGGTACTCAATACATTCTAAGAATCCGTTTAGTAGCCCGGCAACTTTCACTTTGGGATGGTTTTGAAATGTATATTTCTCTTGTAAAAACATTAAATTAATTTTTTAATATTTTTTAAATGATTTTAATGACTTGAAATTAAAAATAAAAATATTATTTTAATATATTTTTGAATAAAAAAATACCCTGCTCACGATATCAAAATCACATTAAATATTTAATTTTCATGTGCCAAGAAGACCGATGAATTGCCAGCTCTCCACCTCCAAAGCGTGGTTAGATGCATGAACGAATTGAACTGAACATGAATACATGAATGGGAAGCAAGGATGGATATAAAGAAACGAGGAGTCAGTGAGCTTTTATGATTATCTTATGAGCTTGCAAGTGTGTGTGTGTGTGGGCATGGGAAGCAAATCTTAAAAGGGAATCAAGGCAGAAAAATGGCCTCTCTTCGCCCTCCCCACCTGCTCAAGATATGGCAAGAGCCACATGATTTCACATTAGGGAGAAAAAGGCAACTATGCTTACATCACCAGTATCTCTGGGGAGGATTTTGATGGGTCCCACTTCCACCCCTTGAGGGGTTTTTTTTTCTTTTTTTTCAATCCAAAACTTCCTTACCATTCTCCCCATTTTCTCTCTTCCCCCTCTTTATTTATTTGTGTAGTCCTACTCCTCCTCCTCCCATTCTCCCATGTTCTACGCGCTGGTTGGTTCCATATGTAATTTGAGCCGACCTCCCCATCTTCCCATCTCCTTCAACATTTCCCATAAAGATTTTATTTGTTTATTTTATTCTTTTATTTTTATTTCTATTGGGTCGTAGTGCATTTCTTTAATGCATTGCTTACCCTGTAATTCAATTCTAAAATCTACTTGGAAATTTTGCAAGATTTGAAAAGAAATCTGGTCGGATCTTGCTTTGTGGGGTGTGTGGATTTTGTTGGGAAGGTATCGTTTCATTACTACAAAATAGGCCTCTCTCCTCCCCTCCTATTTCTTATTCCATTATAGAAACAACACCGCAAAAACCAACCCACCACAACAGAAACAAAAACAAAGCAAAAACCAAAAATTCTCTTCTATATTTTTTCTCTACTAAGGTGATAATATTGGATCTGGAATTTGATGCAATGGCAATAACGGGAGATTCACACTCACAGTTTCATGTTTTAGCTGTTGATGACAGCATGATAGATAGAAAGCTGATTGAGAGGCTCCTCAAGACATCATCATATCAAGGTACTAAATTTACTTTCTTGGTTAAAAAAGGAATGATTTTTATGACACGGGTTGTAACTGTTTTTTTTTTGTTTTAATGTTTTGTAAGGTTTCTTTCTTTTTTTTTCCTGGGTTCTGATTGTTATGACTGCCGTTATGTCATGGCAGTTACTGCAGTTGATTCTGGTAGTAAAGCTTTAAAATTTCTGGGATTACATGAAGAAGATGACCAGAGCAACCCAGATACAGTACCTTCTGTTTGTCCTAACGATCATCGGGTAAAATTTCTCTCTCTCTCTCTCTCTCTCTCTCTCTCTCTCTCTCTCTCTTCTCTCCGTGTTTTCCTGTTTTTCCTTTCTCAATGCCAGAGATTCCTCTCCTTTCTTGATAATTTTCCATCTTTTCTAGGTTTCTGATTTTTTTCTCTCCGTTTTTTTGTGCTTTTGCAGGAAGTGGAAGTGAATCTTATCATTACAGATTACTGTATGCCCGGCATGACAGGCTATGATTTGCTCAAGAAAGTAAAGGTAAGCTTTTGGATCTCTATTCTCTTGTCTTCATTTTGAGTAATCATATATTCCCTCTTCTTTTTCTCAATTTTTTCCCATTTCTATTTCTAGCAAAATGGGTACCTTGAAAATTCTTTCCCAGCCTGAAAACTTTCAGTGTCCAAAATGATGGGCGTTAGTTTAGCTGTTGTCAACATGTGCCCTATTATTGCCCACTTGCTTGAGAATCTCAAAGAAAATCTTATTGGAACACTTTGCCACCTATTTTGTATCTAAACAAATTTAGCTCAAGATATTCAGAGATTCTCTTTGTTTCTTATGTGGTACCTTCTTCTGTCATGCCACCCATCGAAGATTTTTAATGCACATTTATTTTATTTTCCATCAAAACAAATAGTAGTTAAAGAGATATATGTATTTTATTTTTCTTTTTCTTCTGATCTTGCAGGAATCGTCATCTCTCAGGGACATACCTGTGGTCATCATGTCATCTGAAAATGTCCCTTCAAGGATCACCAGGTGAAGAGATATGATCAAAAGCTAGAATTGGGTTCTTTCTTCTTTCCTTTTTGTGGAAAAAATTTGAGGAATATACCATTTGATTTTTTGATGTCATGGAACTGACTATTGCGTATAATTTCATTACAGATGTTTAGAGGAAGGAGCAGAGGAATTTTTCTTGAAGCCAGTACGACTAGCTGATTTGAATAGGCTTAAACCTCACATGATGAAAACCAAAATTAAGAACGAAAAACAAGAAGATCAAGAAAAGCTTGAAAAATCAGAAATTCAGTCAGAACAGCAGCAACAACCACTACAGCCACAGCCACAGCCAGAGTCACAATCACAACCGCAACCATCACCACTACTACAACAACCCAGCAATAACAAAAGGAAAGCAATGGAAGAAGGGCTTTCACCAGATAGAACTAGACCTAGATACAATGGCATTACTACCATGGTCTGATAAATCATGGGGAGATTTTTCGTACAATGTAATTCAGATAATCACCCCCCCCCCCCCCCCCCCAAAATCTAGATATTAATGCTGGTTAATACAGGCTCAATAGAATTGTAGAATAGAGTTGCTTCATGTATACAGTTATCACATGAAAATATTTCCTTCCAATTTTTCTTTTTGCCAATTAAACTACAAGAAAATGAAACTTAAAAAGAGTTTTGGGGTTGATCCAAGGAGTATTATAAAATGTTAAACGCCTGTAATCCTAACTCCTGGTAATAAGATAAGATTAAAAACGATTACACAGTCCAAAATATATCAAAAAAAAGAAGATTATGCAGTTCAAAAAGTGAAATCATTCTGTTTGCTGTTGAATCAAGCATTTGCATGGACGATGGACGATGTTGTTATGAATGGTTACTGGTTAGACTATTTCTCTATGAATGAAAGGGCGTGGTCATTGTTTTTGTTATGAACTGTCTTCTTCTTTCATCAATGCATTTACATGTGACTTGACTCTGAGTTTCATGGTGGAACTGATTGGCAGAATAGGCTCATATTGGTTGCTGAAACATGTGGCTTCCCTTTCTCTCTGTCTGTTTCAATTTCTATCTTACCAAACTGATACGTTAAACACATTTATCATTTCGATGTCCCAAATCCCATGTTTTCAGACTCTGTTCCCATTGAAATTTCATTAGAAGCTAGAGCTCACCCTCTCAGATACCATGTTCACATTCAAATACACTACAAAAGGATGTTTGATGTAATTGGAGAAGAGGGTTTCCTGTATCATTTTCAGGTTCCTTAACTAGGTTTATGATTTTCCAAGTTCATCTCCCTTGAACAGATTCACATTTCTCTATTTCATTCCTTCCACGAATCTATCAAATACTAAAATATCTGATCAGCTTTACTGGGTAGATATCATGTAGGTAAGGGAGTAATCTGTACAGTTGCAACTTCAGCCTTAGGAACCTACTGTTACTCTTGACACAACTTGCATTACTTGATGGATAACAAATCTATTAGAGTAACTTAATCCTTGTAGTTTAGCAAAAACAATTAATTTATTAATAATAATTATATTAAAAACTATATATTTGATCCCTACATTTTTAAATTCATTGTTATCTCAATCTTTTGTCCATTTCGTAAATAAAAAAAGAAAATTCTTAAGAAAAAAATGTATTATTTTAATGAAAAAACACATTAAAATATGCTTGATCAACACCAGTAAGAAAATTAATTATTTCTTATATTACAAGAATCAATTATTTTGTTTCAGTACAAAAATAAATAAATTCTGATGTCAAGCCACAGAGAGAAGAATTATATCAAATTCAGAATCTAATTAAAAAAATAAAAACACAATTTTATTTAATGCAAAAGACCAATCAACAAGAGCAACCACACCAGAGCGCAAATAAATGCTTCTACAAACACCTAGATATAGTATAAATTATCACCATGAATTCCCATGGTGCTTGAAAAGGTAATCTGTTGCATTCTTCTGAACTTTTTTTTCACCCTAAAGAATCCTAATGTCAAGAGTCATCACTACATACTGCAGTCAGCGAAATCTTACACACGCCAATCAATCTCCTGCTGGTCTCCTTCTGAAGCTTCTCCCATGCTAAATTGCTATTTACAAACCTGTTCTATGGATGAGTTGGATCTGCAATCACAAAACTGAAAAAGGGAAAAAAATGAAAAAACAAAGTAAATGCTATAACAAATTCAACAGGGAAGGCAAAGTTGCGACTCCATGCATGATTCCATGTTTGTGGAAAAAAGCCAGTGTGAATTCCTTTTTCTTTCAGAAAATTATAAAAACTAAAGTTAGAAGCAAACACAGATCAATCCAAACATATATGACATGAAGACAGAACCATTTCTAGCAGTCTTAGGTATATAGAGACGGCGTGGAGACAGAACTTAAGTCTGATGCAGCAAAGATGTATCACAGTATACTTAGCTGATTGGTAAATGGTACAGATAACTATCCAGTAAACAATAGCAGCACAAGCAACTCAACAAATTAAAAAAAAATTAGCACAAAGAACTCACCACGGAAATTCTATGGTTATTCACTTCCAAAATCATCATAACTCATGCCTTCTGATATAGTGTCCAGCCTTCTGTTGTCTCCTGCAGAATCATGGCACCAAATTAGTTTCCTCCTTTCTGATGTACCAAATATTACAAAGCCTTAAAATAAACTAAAATAAAATAACCTGGATGTTCTCTTTCTTGAGAATCTGGGAAGTTATCATTGTCTGCTGCTAGATAGGGTGATCTTGGGTAGTTCTCCAATATTTCTGAAAACAGAAAATGTAAACGTAAAATTTGTAAATTGTCTACTAAATGTTCCATTACATGCACATAGGACCAAAATTAAGAAATGACTCCACCAACTTACTTAATCACCCAAACTGAGTACTCACCTAAACAGATTATAATTGAGTCCACTGAAAAGCATGTTGCCTAACTTTTCAGTTGACCAACAAACAGATAAAATAGCAATCTTGTGCGAAAGAAGTGTGCTAGAGAGGAAGTCAGGGGCTGGTAAATAAAGAGATGGAGAGAAGAGGGCGGGATGGTAGGGAGACAAACCTGAACTCTGGGTAAAATCAGCTGTCAGATCTGAAAGACTGAAATTTCGAGGAATCTGACTCAAAAATCCAAATGAAGAGATGTCTGCATCCAGAATAGACTCATTCAAGGCTTGTGAACTGGACTCTACACTACTGAATGATGCAACAGATGCATCCGCAATCGATGGGCGTGCTTCTAGGACATTTCCATCAGCACCAAACATGTAGGGAGAAGTACCCGAATAACCAGCTTCTGATTTGATCATTCCCCCATTCATTCCTTGCAGCAGACCTATGTTTGAGCTCTGCATTGAAAGCATGTTTGGTGGTGCATCGATTCTACTGGAACGGGCAGCTATTTCAACAGCAGCATGCATGCTTGAGTGCAATGATGATCCACCATTAGTGTATGCATTAGTCAAACTGGAGCCAATGGGGTGATGCATGCTCTCTGGCTTCAAGGCTGGTCCTGTATGATCTGGACCATAGCATGCAGTATTCTGGTGCACTGTCAAAGTAACCAAAATCAGTTGCCAAAAAAGTACGAATCATATGAAGCATAAAAGGGTTTGGAGAAAGCATGCTCTACCAAGAAACTACAGAAAAGACTCAACCAAATTATCCTTGTAAATGCACAATGGTATCATTTTGATCGGGACATTCAGATAACATACATTCAGCAATCAATTAGTCACATGTCAAAAAACCACCTACACAAGCAAACTTAAAGCAAATATCCAAAAATGACTTCCAAAAAGTTCAAATTCAAATCCAAAAAAGAGAAGGACATTGTGTTATTATCACGTTATATTAAGCAAACCTTTATAAAATAGTGGATTCTGCAAATACTGATTGATTGAGAGTTTTCTGAAGTCTATTTTTAAGGCAAGAATCAAGGAAATCACCTTAAGATCTTTACACTACAATAAAAATCCAATTCCTCCAACTCTTCCCACAAGTGGACGGGTATGTTCTACAAAATCATTTAAACGAGGGGGAAATAGCTAGCATGAAGTCTGATAAAGAGAGTTAATTTGCTGCCTACCAGTTATTACTATACTGTAATCACTATTACTCGGGAAACTTTGAAATATGCATCACGAACTTGGTATTAGGTGTGGATTTAATACAAAACCCCACAGAGGCCCACCGTTTCTCCTTTCCTTTAAACTCTCACTTATAGAACCTTGCTTTCTTTCCAACCAAACAGTCTGTTTGGAAGATATATAATGATTGTGAAATCAAATCACAACAATTAGGAAGCACAACAGCAAAGCTGATTTCCAATTATGTGGAAAGTTATATATTGTAATTTTCTAGATATGCCAATAAGAACAGAAAAAATGTTCACGGGAAGAAAAACAGTCTTACTTGATGGGATATGAGATCCATTAGAAGTAGGCATTGAAACAACTCCAGTTGAATTCAGGTCACGCATCAAGTGTGCCTGCTGCACAAGCAGCTTGTTGAATTCCTCTATTTGTTGCTTTACCTTCAACCTCAGATAATAAGCCCTGAAGAATTCCCGATTCTCTTCTTCAAGCTTTTGCCAAACTGGAAAACAAATTTACAAGTTGTGAATAAAATAAGATCACCAAACTTGAAGTTGTTCCTATGATACAAAATATTGGTTTTAGAAGAATGTGACAATGGACAAAAGGGGAAAAGAAAAGGAATCATATTTGATGGGCCTTTGCAAGTTTAATTTTTGAGGAAAGAACAGATTTGACCACCTATTTACAATGAAAGCTGGAGTTAGCTCTAGGAATTTTTATTTAACACCAATAATTCCTATATCTAATAACTTTCTGTGAGTATTCATATCTGGACAGAGAGACTAATGATGCCTGAAATGTTCCTTTCACTAACTGATAGACTCTTGAAAAATCTTGAGAAAAGCAAAGAAGAATCTTGTGGTTTGACTATTTTCCATTTCAGTGATTGTTTCACCTTTTTTTATTCCCATCATTTGTGTTTTTTTGCTCCATTAGCATTGTACTACATACTGTTTTATCAAATAATTACACAAAAAACAAATCATTTAGGGACACTAAAAAAGGTTGGGAAAACTCAGCCAATACATCCTAACACTCCTTTAATCAGCACTCTCAACAGATCAGGGAAACAATTAGCAACCCTCAAAGGTGCCACCATAGGAAAATAGCATGAGTAGAATCTAATCATCAAACATTCTGCAACACGTAAAAAAGGAGTTCTAGTATTAATTACCAAGTTCAGTGAAACCAGGCTCAATCTTTGCTTGAGCTAACAATGTTTCAACAACTTCATTCTGGTTCATGTACAGTTGAAGACACCGCTCAATGAGATTTTGCACCTGGAAACAAACATCAATAAGCCAAAGGAGAATTATGAAGATAGCATGGTTATGTCACAGTTTTAAAGATTATTTAATAATCCCTCAACTCCAAGAAAAGAGAATTCTGATGCAGAAACCCATTTTTTCAAGGAAAAAGGTACAGGAGAGAAACAATCTCTAATTAGCAGCTCTTCATAAAGGTATTTTATTGGACACACTGGATTGTGCATAGCAGATATCCAAACTATCTTATCCTCAGTTATTTAAGCTATCTTTTGCTGGAGAAAATAATGTTAAATGGCTAACATTGACAAAGTGCTGATGAGTTGCCAACACACACACACACACACACACACACAAAAAGCAAAGCTATCAGCCACGTATTTAGACTTGTCTTTTTGTCAATAAATTGTTTTCCTTATACATTCTTAGTGGTGGATCAGTATCCAAAAGACACTAAATCACATGCGGTTTGAACCGACAATAGCAAACAGGCAATTGCAGACAGGGAATTTCCATGATATAAAAAGTAGAAATTCTATCTCTTTTTTTTTCCCACTTGACTCGCATATGCAGGCAAACAATATTTAATGGAACCTAGGGCAAAACAAGAGCAATATGTTCATCTTTGATTCACAGTCTCCTCCAGATACTATGATCCAATCAGTATTCAAAACACCAGATTTGTACAAGAAATTTTTAAAAATTATTACAAATCTTTTTCCTCGACAACAGCATTTGACATGGAAAAATGGAAAGTTTTCAACCAATAATTATTGTCCATTAGTTTTATAAAATCTTTTAACACAAATTTGAGGATATTAGGAGCTTATGTATAACATGAATGGTTAGAATTGTGTTAAGAAAAAGGCCAATGGACCTGTGATGCTTTGAACTCCCAAGGATCTATAGACAAGATTTATTCCCAATGGGTATCATTAGTTGTGACCTTTGCATGGAGAGACAATGTAAATATTGTATGTTATTTGACAGAAGACTCCACTAACTTAAGAACCTGAGATGTAAGCTCGTATGTGGGTGATTATCAACTGCTACTACTTCAAAATTTACAGTTTATGAATTTTTTTTTAATTATTTAAGGACCTAGATTTCCTTATTAAAACTCCAACTATCCATTTCAGAAATTATCAGGGCAAGGCCTGGCCTGAGTAAAAAATTAAGAAACTGCCCTCTAGCAATGAAGAAATGTAATCAGTTCAAGAATTTCAGCATCTATCTCCTCCAAAGTCAGCTAGATCAATTCCAACAGAGGAGCAACTAAAGAAAACGTTATGGAATTACAGCTGTTATACAAGATGCTCGAGGAAGCCAAAGGTCAAAACTAATTCAGGACACAGTTTTTTGTCAAAAAAAAATCAGCAATTTCAACTAAATAATCCCCATTGGCTGCTTACCTTATACAGAATAATTCTACTGCTAACATTAGAATAACAAGATTGAACACGACGAAAGTTCATCAACTCTAAAATTCAAAGATCAACAGCTTACCACTTGTATGTCTTTTGGCGAGACCCTTCTCGCCGGTCCACTTGACATCTCTTGATATTTGAAATGAAAAAGAGAACGAGCAGAATAACTTTCTATGTCACAATATCCTTCAAAAGTTTATTTTATTTCACAGGCTAATGCCTTGAGATTTGATGAGAAAGGGTCTAACCTGAAAGAAGCATACACAAGAATCAATATCCACGAATTAGTCCTCGAATGTTATCAGATGTAAACAAAAAACCAAAGATAATTTCCATCAAAATCAGCTATGTCAATAATGCCAAAAACAAATTGATTAACCATGTCACAGAGCATCAGAGGGTAGCACTCAAGCAACCCAAAAGCAAAAGGAAAAAGGTGTTAGTGCGTGCGCAAAAAACTGTCCCTTACAGAGAATTAAGTTGGACTCGAAAAATCAATAACAATCAAAACCAGCAACTAAACCTCAGAAAAATCAAACGACAGATTCCAGAATTAACAGTGAAGAAACAGTTCACGATTAAGATTTGAATTCCACTAAATCCAGCCATAATTCTCCTTACTAACATAGATTAATGCTTGATTACCTAAATCCCCGATTACAACACAACCAAAAAAAGGTCTTTAATCCTTATTTCACCGAAGTTCATGCCTTTTCAAGCTTAACAACACAAATTAAAACTCAATTTGCCCTCTTATCTCTCAATTTTGAAACTTTCACTAACATTGGAAAAACAGTTTACAAATGATTTGTAATCCAATTCATACAGCCCTGAGTCTCCTTAATAACGCAGATTAATACTTAAACCTCCCAGGTCTCTAATTACAAAAACTAATAAAACACCATTCCCGCTCAATTTTCTCAGAAACCTTACACTATCCCTCTCTTTATGTCTCAATTTTCTCAGAAACCAAACACTATCCCTCTCTTATCACCCAATTTTCTCAGAAACCAAACACACCCTGTCATAATTCAACAAAACCACAAGAAAAGTACAGTTGATCACCATAATTCATTAAAAGAACCAAAACCCTAGAATCTCAACGACAAAAACAATATCAGATCAGACAAATTATAAAAAAAACACTTGCACACACATTAATTTCGACAAAAAAAACTAAATTCAGAATAAAAAATTAAAATTTAATTAATAAACTACAAAATAATAAAAATAATTGGACAAAATACAACGTTTTACCTTAAAAAATAAAACTTGTTAGAGAGAGAAGAAGAGAGAGGGAGAGGGAGTTTTCTCTTTGTTTTTGATCCGGAACAGGAATATTATTTTATTTTTATTTTTATGGGTGTGATCTGTGAAGAAGCATGGAATCATGCCGCGTGGATTTTGCGGAGATGTGGGGACCAGAGAAGAGATCAGGTGGTGGTGATTGATTGGGACTTTCTAGTTTTGTTCGTGTACTAGTTGCTCAGATGTCGGTCAACGTTTTTGGATTCTTTCTTTCATTTTTCTTATCTTTTTTTCGGATGTGAATTTAATTTTTGAAGGGAAAATAATAAGTAAGAATTTGTAGTTATGAGTTGCCTCTAAAGAAAATCTTTGGATATGATCCCTTTGGTCTTAAAGAGCTTGTTTTATTAAAAAATTTTAATATTAAAAATAATTTCCATATTCAATAATTTTAACTTGAAAGAATATTAAAAAAAAACACTTTCTTTATTTAAAAAGAAAATATGAGATAAAAATTATAGAGGATGCGATATTCAATATGAATTTTAATGAAGGAAATAAGGTGATAAAGTAATTCAATTTTGTTAAATTCATGGGATTTTATTTATTTTTTAAATGATTATAAAATGATGAAGATTGTGGCTGGTTTTATAAAAACTGGAGTTGATGGTGTACAGGAAAAGGAGTAAATAATTAAAGATTTTAGGTGGACAAGACCATCCGTAATTCCGATTGCATGATCGCTCCAAGTACTGTACTTTCTAAGTTGACCCGTAGGAGCTTCGAGGCCTGTGACCTGGGAAGAAGATGACAGTGATTGATTGCTCACCCTGATTGAAAATAACTCAGCTAATGTCCAAATAGATTAAAAAAAACCCTAAATTTACTCTTTTTATAATATTATTTTGGGTTTGAGTTTAATGAATATATATATATATATATATATATATATATATATATATATATATAAATAAAATAAAAAATGGATAATGCTTCTTAAAATGCTTGACACATCCCAGCTTCAAAATCTTTTTCTAGCTGCCATGATATACCCCAGGAAAACTTCAGGGGCTGTCATAAAGCAATGCTACTTGCCTCGTCCTTTGCTACTTAGCAAAACACTAAGCATCTTGTAGTTTTGATTTGTTTATGATTGTTATCGTGATGTGCCGAGTGTTTTTAAAAATTAATATATATATTTTTTTGATATTAGGATATTAAAATTATTACAAAAGTATTTTTTAATATTTTTTTAAAATAAAAAATCAGAAACTACGTACCGCAGACACCCACTCAGCTGATTGCATATACCATTTATAGAAATGGACAGAAGAATTTACACGAAAGCAGCTGCTCCGCTCACTTTTATTGTGGTGAATGCATACTAAAGAACATCCTTCAAATATTTCAAACAACCAAGGTAGCAAAAAAACTATGCTCTAGAAGTTTTGAACATGTCATCTTCTTTTTGGACTTCGTTTGCCTGTTAAAGACAAAGGGCAAGGGCAGGCCATGGTTTAATCTAGGGAAAATTTTGGACACGCTCGAGCACCTATAACGGTCCAGTTCTGAGTGCATGGTCTAAATCAGCAATCAGATCACTGACATCCTCTATCCCCACTGAGACACGAATAAGATCTTCAGTGAGACCTCTGGCATCTTGTACCGCAGCTGGTGTGCTTGCATGGGACATGAAGCAGGGCAAGCTCATAAGGGACTTCACACTTCCTACAACAGGCAATCACATAGTAAGAGTACAGCTTGCAACCAAGCGTGAGCTACGAATATCATTTCTCAAAATATTCACAGTAATCACACTCCATTTTGATTAGACAGGGCTTGGAACAAGATATTTCGCACCTATGTATATAGGGTTAGAAGATGGGATACACAAGTAGATCTATCAAAGTTTAAAATTGGAATTTATGCAACACGAGGCATTAAGTCTGCAAGTTTTAAGTTACAAGCATATATTGGTGCAAATGAATCCTCCTCTCTCAAGGAACTTTCAAGAGATTTGCAGCCTTAGCTCTAAGGAAATATGGGAGGGATAGGTTGCGGGGATCTTGAATGCCAGTGATCTCCCATGACATAAGATTTCAATACCATGCATGGAGTAACCAGCTGATTCCAAAATCCCTCTGGCGTTCCTTTTTACCTGAGCTTCATTCTCTCTCTCATTGAACACTCATTCAAATTCTAATGTGCAAAGATAATAGTTATGCAGGAACGAACCCGTATCTCCAACATCATCTTTCACCATGCAGATATCTCAGGGGTTTAATCAATTGGATTTTAAATTACCCCCACAAAAATATTTTCAAGTCATGATCAGCTTTGAGCAGGAAAAATGATTACCAAAACTGATTATGCTGAATACTTGGTAGTCTTAAGACTCTTAACAACGTGCTTTGAGAGTGCCGGTGACCCGTTAAAAAGCTAAGCACAGATCCTGCACCCTTTGCCTGCAAGAGCTGTAACAAAAGGGCTTTCTTATATAAGAGGTTTCACACACTGCAAGAACAAAGGTTCATATCTAAGCTACAATTAAATTCAGGCACACCTGAGAACAGTGCAAATCACGTCCAGGATGAACAGGAAGACCAGCATAATTTAATTTCTTCACCCGTGGATGTGATGAAAGGAACTCCGCAATTTTCTGTCCATTCTCCTGCCGGAGGTAAACAGGATGAACTGTTTGCAAATGCAATAAATTGTTAGGCATTAAGGTTTTCTCACAAGCTCTCCACTCAAAAGATCAACATAATATTTTCAACAAGTACACAATTATTAGAAAAAGACTTCAAGATAGCAAAGGAAACAAAGGACATCCCTTACAAATGCACTAAGAAATACACAAGTTAGAGCCCCAACCTTTCCCCTTTTACCACAAGCACGCCTGCCATGACATCACTATGTCCAGCTTTAAATTTTGTCGCTGAGTGCATCACAGTGTCTGCAAGGACAAGAAAAATTCAAAACTAAGCACTAGGAAGAACTGCAGTTCCTAAAATGTTAGGACCATGCACAAAACATCGACCAGACCTGTTCCAAGTTCCAACGGCTGTGATAATACTATTATTTACCAATACAGGTGCACCATATGCATCTTTGCAATTTTCTGAAACCTCGACAAGACCAGCAAACCATCGTAAAAAAACACAGATATAAAAACACAAGAACAATTGACAGCACTTAAAAACAGATAATAAAAAAGAGAAAGAGGGAGAATATATAGTTATGGACAATATATCACAGCATCACGGGTCACAATTGCTCAACCTTTTTAATTATGGAAAAGATATACCAACCATAACTCTCTTTTTTCACAGTATCAAGCACGATTGCCAAATTGCATTTATTCATACATGCATAATATAAATAACATAAACCATTAACAGCAAACACTTCCATATGAAAAACTCACAAATAGTCAAATAAGGACACTTATTGACAAATAAATTTCTTAACTTTGAGAAAGTAAGACTCTTACACGAATAACAGAAATTTGTTGATGAGGGCTAGTTGGGCTCTCTAGCCACACATGAGCTTTGTTCGGGGACCAATTGCAGATGCAACTTCATGTAGATCACTTGTATCTATCCGTCTGCACATTGCTAAGCATAAGGATCTCAGATTTCAGATACAGCAGGACCATGATAAACAAGAAATAAAGAAATCATACTAACTTCACCACGATTCCAGTTTTTGGAGTTACTTTTGACAACAATCGGTCAGAACCACCATAAATGTCTTCTCCAACAACAATTTCCTGGCCTTAGATGGCATTCGAACAGGTTATAATTAACATAAGAATTTACGCGCAACTTCAGGATTAACTATCTCTGGCCATATTAAGAATGAAGTAGACATTCTACAGACACAAGTTTGCATAAACATGTGCTGAGTATGGACCTCATAACCTTGAATTAACCTGTAGCAAAATGTTTAGAGCCAGGTACAGATCTCCAGACCATAACAGGCAGGGGATATTTTGAAACACAGGTAATAGTGTGGCATGGTGGATAAAATACTGGTTGTATATGGAAAGAAGAGACAGCAAAAGGAGTGAAAAGCACCCGTTCCAACAAGATGAGTGACAGCAGTCAAAGCAGCCATTCCACTTGTGAAGCAGAATGCTCGATCTCCTTTATCTAGCTTTGCCAGGAGGCTAAAAATAAGAGTAAGAACAGAAATAAGCTTACAAAAAAGGAGGTGGAAGGACAAACAATCAAGTTGGTCCTATAAATACTTGTGGAGACTGCTTTCCAGCATTATATATATAGACCAACAAACAAAACGTATACCTTTCTAAGGCACCCCTTGTAGGATTTCCACTCCTAGTATGATCATAGTGACCATTTTCTATAGCTGATGGCTGCAATATAAAGCATGAAAAACAAATTCATTAAAACCCAAAAAATGAAATGATGTTAAGCATGTGTTATGTATGAAATACGAACAAGAAAATAGTAGATAAAAAGGGGAATTACGTCCATGTCGAAAGCATACGAACTTGCACAAGCTTCTTGTACTAATGTCCATGATTAATTGAGCTCTCTATCCCTATTCTCATCACATGCAGTTCAAACTTGATACTTTCTAGCCCCATTTTCGTTATAAATATGGCATGACAAAAACATCAAAATTTTACCAACATTACATATACACTTTTCATCTACCACGTCATCTATAACACACAATGTATAAAGATAACTCTTGAATTTCTATTAAAAAAGAGAGATTAACTGGTATTTTGGAGTGTGGTAGCGGTTATTTTTCAAAGAGTTTTTCATTTCAAAATACATTAAAATAATAATTTTTTATTTTTTAAAAATTATTTTTGGCATCAGCACATCAAAATGATATAAAAAATCAAAAACATATTAATTTAAACAAAAAAAATTATTTTTTTTCAAAAATACTTTTAAAATGCAATGTCAAACACTGCCTTAGTATTTATTTTTTTAACATGTCTACAATTTTATTTGTATATAAAAAAATCTATTCTAATAATAACAGTCTTAATTTTTTTTATTTCTGGTATTGCTATATCTTTAATACAGGATTTTAAAAATAATATAAGACAACTAAATTTGAATTTGACCTTATATTATAATTTTTAATCCTATCGGTCCTTGCAGCATTACCTGCTTAAATGTAATTGTGTGGTAAAGTGGTGTACTCATCGCACCATATGGATCAAACTCGTTCTCAAAGTTCATCAATTTTGTCGAAATACTAAGTTTCTTAATCTCAATTTCTGCAAAAAGAAGCATACTTTTCATTATACCCGTAAATTCAAATAACAATAACAATAACAAAAAAAGGCTTACCATTTAAACACTCTGCTACACCATCACCCAAAGCTGGATTCCTAACATGAATATCTCCATCCTTCAAGCAATTGACTTCGAAATTCTTTGATAACATCAAATTCTTTCCCTTCAAATTATTTTCCTTTTTAAACCAAATACTTGCAGGCAAAAACCCACATGAAAAACCCTGCAAAAGCACCCACAGAAGAAAAGGAAATTCAGAATTGCTAACCCATTGAATTTTAAAACAAACCCACAAAAAAAATAAAAAGAATAATAAGAAGAGATTATCAGTTACGTAAGAAGGAAGTTACAATGTTTGCTCAATCACAGCAGCAGTCAACAAGCATTTAACATGCGATGAATAGTGATGGGCCTGTGGATTTGTCAAAGATTTGTTTTTTTTATATATACATATGGACCATCTTTGAGAAGCATGACACTCGACCCATTTACTAAAGGGCTTATTAAAGGACTAAGAAGCGAGAGCTAATAGCGATGGACCTGTGGATTTGTCAGAAAGCAGCGGGGCCCTGTTTTTTTGTGAGCTCAGGTGGGCCTATCACTTTCTCAAAAAAAAAAAAAAAAATTATATACCAAAAGAGAGCGGTGTTGCTATCGTTTTGCAGCGAACTCTCAAATCCCTCTAATGGCATCATCTCGCTTCCAGATTCAACCTGACGAGGCAGTCCTCTTACGAGTCACTCACTCCAATATCAAGTCTTTCTCTGCTGAAATTCGCTTCTCACTTCAGGTACAAAACCCACAAACACTTTTAGCTGAATCACAAGTTTCATTCACTGAAACTTGGATAAATTTGTATTATTTTTAGTCTTCAGTGGAAGCTGTTAAAGATAAGCTATGGAGAAAATGTGGGACTTCAGTGAATTCAATGCAACTTGAGCTTTATGATGATGCAAACTCAAAAGTCTCTAATTTAACTGATGATTCTAGACCTCTTGGTTTCTACTCTCCTTTTGATGGGTTAGTGTTTTTTTCAAAAAATGGGTTTGATTATTGGAAATGTAGGTTTTTTGGGTTTCTCGAATTGAGTGATTAATGGGTTTTTATTTGTTGGGTTAAAAGGTATCGGTTGCATATAATAGATCTGGATCCTTCATCAGTAACAGCTGGTGGGTGGCTGGAAGATATTTCATCGGTGGAGAAATATTCAATTTCTGAAGAAGCTTATGATAAACGTGATGGTAAGTAATTGGATTTTATTTGATTGGATTAATTTCTTAATAATTATTTTATGAATGTAAAAAGTTTTTTTTTTTTAGTAGATGTTGTGCCTGCAGACCACATTTTGGGTTTTACTGGTTAAGGAATTTATGTCTTCTTTTGCGCTTTTCAGGCACTTTTAGAAAATTTAAAGAAAAAATGGCAGCCCAAAATCCATCTGCTTTTGCGCCTAAGGTAATCTTCAATGATTTGAGGTTCTTTACCCCTTGTTTGTTCTTTAATTTTTCTTTTTGTTTTGGCAATAATATGAGTGGAAAATTTTGAGGAGGAACAACCCAAGTGAGAGTAATTAATTATTCAGTAATTTCGGTGTGTGTACGTACACCCTTTCTCACGTTCACTTGGAGTCCATTTGTGGTAATTATGAGTTCAAGTGAGAAAGCACCATGCCATGTGAAGTGAAAATCTGCCATGTAGTAAGGTGCTCTACTTTCAAATTTGCGCCTGAAAATTTGAGTGTGCTATTTTATTCATGATTTTTGCTTCGATAATGTAGCGTGGAAATATATACAATGGCCTCTTTCAGCGTGTTTGTTTATCTTGATTCAAAAAGTGATATTTTTTGTCAGCATTCTATGAGCTAGTGAGGGGAAATTTAGTTCTCTCATTTGTGTTTCATTCACAGATAACAGATGACTACATGGAAGACCTGTGTGCAAATATCAAGGTCAGTTATTCCCTTCACAATTTTTTTCTTGGTTTTGGTGGTTTCAAAGATGGTTTAGAATTTGGGTTAAATCTTGTATCCACTTTTAGGTACACGGCGTGAATGGATTCTTAACTTTATTTCTCCATTGCATTTTGAGTTTTTCCTTGCAGCAAATCTGTTGACCATTTTTTGTCCTATCCACTTCCTTATTCAACAATTTTCTTTTTTATATATATTTTCCAATTCTCCAAATGATTAGGTGGGTGATAGATGTGAAATTGATCCAGGGGAGAAAAGAGGGGTTGTCAAATATGTTGGTCGAGCGGAATCTCTCGCACCAGGTTTTTGGGTAGGAGTTCAGTTTGACGAACCATTCGGAAAACATGATGGCATGTATGTGTACTAATCTCTCTCTCTCTCTGTGTTATTCATAGGAGCTTCGAAGTGCGGTGCTTTTGGATCTGTCTTGCATTTCAGTAGGAAAACAGGATAAAATTTGTCTCCCTTTATTTTGGTCAAATCGTGCTGACATACTCTGTTTCAGAATATCAATGATGTTGTGTAGGAATAGATAGGCAGTCATAAATGTTATATTGATTCAATGTTGGAATTTCTTGCAAAAGTCAGTATTACCAAATTCTGGTGGTAAATGGTGTCTGAATTGAATGTACATGAGTATGTTGGGCATTTCACCAATTCCTTTTTACATATGCAGTTGGCCTGCCTTTTACAGAATTACTGTTCTTTGATTAGCCTGTTGGACTGAAAATTTGAATCACGCGGCCTTGGGTATGTTTAGGTATATGTATAGTTCATGAACCAAAACCTCCTGAGCGATTTTGACCAAGTTAGCTGTCTTCATTTTTGGTACCCTGGTTTACATTGTTGGTGTTGTGCTATGCTAATAGGCATTTAAAATCTTTCTCATAGATCATTCTGTGCTGTGTCCAATTATTTATCTCTTTCTCGAACATTTTCAGGGTAAAAGGGGTGCGCTTCTTTGACTCTCCTCCACTTCATGGTGCTATGATTAGGCCAGACAAAGTAAAGGTTTGTATAGAACTATGTTCTCATGATGCTTCTGTGCTGGATCTGTCCATCACTGGTGATCCAATGAAAATACACATCATATTACTATTTGAGACATGGAATAGATATAATTTCATGCACATGAAATCTAGATCATTCTAATGTTAAATGTCTGATATCAAACTGCTCATTTTGTTCGTGGATTTGATGAACAGAGCCTTCTATATATGATTTCAGGTTGGTGACTATCCAGAAAGAGATCCTTTCGAAGAGGAAGAAATATAACCCCTTTGGAGAAGCGAGAATTATCCCTCGAACTTTTATCTTCAACGTAATCGATTTGTTTTTGGTTTGAAGAATGTAAACACATCCAGTTATTCAGGTAACTCTGAGAGCTTGATTGTACAACAAAGAGCAGGTTACTATGCTTCCTCGCTTGGTAGGAAGTGAAGATATCTTGTAACTGATGGAAATAGATCAATTTCTGAAATAGTTTGACCTGTTTTTTGCCAGTCTGATAACCTGCAAAGTGCCCGACATTGCTGCAAATTGACATCGTTTTTGTTATCATACTTGAATGCAATCAGAGTCTTACCAGTTGCCAGAGCTTATCTTTGCTCTTCGCAAACTACCCCTTAGTTTTTCCTAATTCTCTAGTCAGGGACATTAATGCATTTTAACACCACGTTCACACACGAAGATAATAGTATCATGTTGATTTATCTCACTGAACGAGCTTCATAATCGTAGCTTTTATAGAGAGATGGTATCATGCATGGTTATCAGACCTTACAAAGCTTGGGTTATTGAGCTGTCATATCATTTCGAGTAAACAATATTATTTTAATTTTATTAAAAAACTTCCTTTGCTTTAACCCAACTAGGTTTATTCAGGCTTAGCAGGTTGCGAGTTAATCTATTATTAAGTAATCTAGTATCAATGTTAAAATGGTTCATGATAAAACATGGTCCAGATTAAGCTCTAAATTGCCGAGTTACCGTATCAACTTTTAGGTCAAATTGAGTTTGATCGTTTTCAACAGTTATTTATTGAACTTTATTATTCTAATACTTAATCTTGTAATTAATTCCAACATATATCAAACATTTCCTATAATCTATTGTTAATTTCTCACCTTAGAATTACTGTGTGGATATGTTTGCAAAGTCATGTGGGTTATGTTTGCTCATTTTGATGGTGCATGAATTCTATGGAATCATCTATGATATTTACCCCCTTTAATTTTATGAATTCTATCAAATTATTTTCAAAAGCTTGTTTTCTTCTGATTGCATTCATGGCGTTTCATTGCCAATGACAGCATCCTTCTGCCTGTCTGCCTTCCTTGGAAAACTAGCAGGAGTTGTGTTTTTATACAGACAAGGGAGAAAGAATTGAAAAATTATAATAACATGGTTTTATGAGATATTTAAGAAAAAAAAGATTGACCACCCTAAAATTATATTTTGAAAATCCCACTATTACGAGGGCATGATCAATTATTTCAAATCAACACTGAGTATTTTTCTCAAGTTAAGTTATATTTTTTCTCAATTGAAGTTATATTATTATCGGCAGACCAATCTAGATTTGACTAAAAATAGAGTTCAGATTACAAAGTCATTGGGCTAACCTACTGCTCATAAAATCAACCCAAATCTATCATTTTTTTTTTCTACAACATACTTTTAACTAAAAAAATCATTGATATTGACCTATTTAAGTCTACACCAAGATTAGTTGGGTAAATCAATTCACGAGTCAATCTGGTTAAATCAGTATTAAAATCGGTTCAACTTGAAGCCTATCCTAGATTCTGTTGTATCGGGTTATAAAAATTCAGACCACCGGTGTTTAACCTTTAAACAGTAGTAAGATGCTCAAACCTTTTACCAGAGGGCTCATTGAATGACACTAAGAACAGAAGCGAGGGCTGATAGTAATGAACCTTGTTGGAAAGCATCCGAGCCCTGTTTTTTTCTTTGTTTTCTCAGGCCGGCCTTCAATGCTCAATTTCTCAAAAAACAAATCAAGAAATCAATTTTAAAGAGTAGCAACGGCATTTGTTTTGCAGCAAACTCTCAAAATTTTATATTCCTCTAATGGCGTCATCTACGACGAGTCACTTACTCCAATCTCAAGTCTTTCTATGAACTAAATGTGAATTCAGGTTTGTTCCCATCCAGATAGAGATGCTTTCTACGAGTAAGAAATATATTATAAACCTTTGGAGATGCGAGAATCATTCCTCGCCTTTAAAATTCAACATCATCGTAACTTTTTTTTTTTTTGGCTGGAAGATTGATGCATGTCAGTACATGCAGTGAAAATATTCAGGAGCAAAGAACTGAAACAGAGCTTGATTGCACAATCAATAGCAGGTGATGATGCTTACTCTGTTGGTTGACATGATAGTTGAAATTGGAAGAGAAGAAGATATATCAATTTCTGAAATAATTCGTTTAAGACCTGTTTTTGTTGGATCGTTTTTCACAAACAAATACCAATGTTGAGAGGTAATAAAATTGGCTGAGATAATCTAAATCAAATAGAATCTTTACAGTGAAAACAGTGGACGTAAGTAGTTTTTAATTCATCAAGCAAAAAATGGTAAAAAGTACAACCTTAGTTCCAGAACTGTGTGGTGCATTTTTTCATTACACAAATGCATACAGGCTGCGATACATCTTTGTAGCCATTCTTTAAGTAAAAGAAGCAATATGATACAAATACCTTCTCAAAAACTTGAAACTTTACTTTTCTTCATTTATGGAAAAGCAAAGACTGGTCTGCAAGCTACCCCTACTTCTCTCTTTTTTTCTATCTGCATGATCACATAAAAAAATTGTCACTCTTTTATAGACCTGATACGGTGAGCTAGAACCAAAAGGTACTGGACAACAGCAACAGCTCTGACAATCATGGGTAAGGCCAAATTCTCGTGGATTTTTTTTTCTTGTGGAAATTTGTACACAATAGCATGCGGCACATACATACGCATGGAGATAATATTTAGAAACCTACCTTTGCTTTGACCTGGTGGATCTTCTAGATGATGCAGAAATATCACCACTCTCAACCTTCACTTTGCTTTCCGTAGCTCTAGATTTGGAGGCCACTGTAAAAGATAACAAATTATAGCAACAGTAGAATACAGTTGACTGTAGTTACAAAAGAGTCAGAGAACTTGAATGACCTTTTGACTGCACTTCAGTGCCATCTGACTCCATGCCTGTCACCTCACTTGAAGTACCTGAATATTCACCTGACCTGTTGACCTCAGAATCCGATGATTGAACCATTTCTTCCATGGATGGATCATCGATTTCACCATCTGCTTCATTGGTTACCAAGCGTAGGCAGAAAGTATCATTTATAAGCACAGATCTTGCGAACAGGAACACAATTCTTAAAAGGCTAGTTGAACCGAACATTCTTTCCTTGAAGGCCTATACCATATCCACAAACAATGCAGTGCGTCCAGGTAATATGGCCCTAAAAGGCTACACCTTCACTAAGGTTCCATCAATTATTTAACCCTTTAGAACGAATGAAGCCTATTCAAGATGGAACTAAATTTTAGAAAACAAAATGTTTGCATTGAAAAGATGAGATGTATTTGACATTAGTAGGAACCAAGGTACTGAAAGAGAAATTAAAATCAGTAAATAGTTCACCACATTTGCGTTCCACACTAAAAAACAAGATATTGATAACCGAAAAAAAAAAAACAGAGAAATCCTGAAAAAGACATCCGAGTCAACAAGTTGTATCTTGAACAGGCACACAATAAGCAAGAGTACGATGCCTGGCAATAGATCCTAGCACAATCCAAGGCTTAAGTACATCTAATCACCTAAAGGGAGGAAGATTTGATCAGACCTATAAAGCATGTTGTGGAAAGGCTGAATCTACAAAATATCCTATTGATACTTCTTACCTTTTAGGGGTGTATTCATCAGTAGAAAAAGATATCAAGGATTCAAGAGTGTCATCTGACATGTACATTGTTTTAACTAGGTAATTCAAAAGCTTCCAAAATATAGCGATGAATGTCTTAGGAAAATCTGGAAGCACGGGGAAAGTTCCAAGACATTAAACATTGCAACTAGCACCCCCTTCGAAAATAATAATAATAATAATAATATATATTACTGTACCAACCTTCAATAACATCTGATCCTTCACTCACTTCTCCTTCATTTCTAGCCACCGCACAACCTTCCATGCCACCGATTTTCTGCTGATGAATTTGGGCATTTCTTGCTGTCACTTCCTGTTCTTTCTTTTCCATGTGGAACTTAGTAAGCTTCTCCTCAAATTCCTCAATGCACAATTTAAGTTCTGGTTTTGCAAACTTCTTAGCCTGTTTGCACATAATGAAAATGGAAAGCATACCATTAAATCATTACAAATGATGGGATGGAAGAGGAACAGGATTACAGAAATCCAATACCTTAATGATTATGCTTTTAAAATTGTCCATGACAGAATCCTCAGACAGGACATGTTCAAACGTCTTAAATGAATCAATGAGTTTTTTCATTCCCTTTTCAGTAAATGCCAGCTGGGAGAGGCAATACGAGATGTATTCCCACTGCCTAGTATCTGCAGCAATAAAGCAGTCCACACAGTAAGGAAAAAATCATCTTTGAAGAACTATATATATAACAAGCATGGGGGAAAAATCATGTGCTACACGTAAAAAAAAAGAAACATCTCCATCCATGCATGTTTTTCTTTTTTTTTCCTCTGTTTTGTCCTAAAAGCAGGCAGTGTAAGATTAGAGACCAAGTAGTCCAGGAAAAGTCTGCATGTACTTGTAAATAATAATTAAAAATGAAAAAGCAATGAGCATCTCCATCTATGCACAAGGAAATGAGAGTACATTTACAATCTCATGCTTATAAAGGAGATATGGTTTCATGCATCTACGTGAGTGATGGTTTTTAGAACAAATTTTAACAATAATTGAAATAGCTGAATTTGCAAGTATGGTGTAGCACATGCAGCATACAGAAGTCATAAATCACTTAAACATTAAAATCAATGCTATCAAACAAGTTTGAATAAGATCATATTTTCTCAGCCAGTAAGTTCGTACTCAGTGTACTATTGCATAACACAGCAGACTTGTATGATCTGACACCATACGATCACATCAGCTTGGTAAACACTATGTACAGAAGCATAATGAATAAAGACATACCTGTCACTCCACTGAACCTGTTGCAAAGCTTTTCAACAAGAGACTCCATTTGTTTGTCCTGGGGAGAATCAGGGAAGTATAATGTTCAAGTCATTGTTAAGGGCAAATACTTGCTAAATCAACTCAGTTGAGCAGTCTATAGTCTATACCTTTTTAATGGACCCAATTAAAAACTGCATGATGTTGCAGAAAGTCTCCCTTTTCAGCTCCTGGTTGGATAATTTGCCAAGTATATCTGGAAGTAAGTTATATATAGGATTGCTTCCTGCATTATAGTTACGAAAACAATTCAGCATCCATTTTCCAAGAGAAATGACCAAATGACTTAGCATGGCATTACTAGTTAAGTATCAATATTTACCTTTCTTTGACAGCTCATGAAAGAAAAGTTTAGCGAGATTTGAAATCCTCTCCTGTTCATCTTCTAATCGTATAGCCATCTCATTTATATAACCTTTAACCTGATAAGCAAATGCCCAGAATCAGATCTTGTATCATTAAAATAGCAGAGAAAGAACGGTGAGAGAGATTAGCTGGTTCTCTGACCTTCATCATATCATTTAATATGAGATGTGAAAGCACCAGCACAGCATTTTTCCTAACAGAAACTGAAGGATCTCGTAAGCGAGCATACATGTTTTCAGTCCATGGTTCTAACAGATTAGGAAACCGAACTGCCAAATCTCCAAGAGCAATAGTGCAGTTTGAACGAACAGTTTCTGACGGTGCACTTTCCACAACTGTGAAGAGAAGCTGGAGATTTGCATCACTGAGAACACATTCACCCCGAAGTTAGGCATAAGCTTTTCATGAGCGTGAGTGAGAGAAAGAGGACGGGGGAGGTCTCACCAAAAATCTGGATCAATAATCATAAATCGACAAAGAGCGAGCATTCCAGATGCCTGTAGTTCAGGATACTGAAAAACATAAAGTCCTGTTAGTTTCACTGAAAAATTGGAGGATATTCAATTATTCATGGAAAACAAAAGATGATGATTGCATCATGTCATACACAAATCTCTTAAAGAAGAAAGCAAACGCGAAGGCTTTGTAAAGCCAGAAAAGCTAATAGAATCACCTTTTGCATCAAACTAAAATTTCTACAAAGCTTCGACAGGAAAGGTGCACAAAGCCCTATCAAATATTTCTCTTTGGAACCACCAGCAACAATCTCTTTCTCTGCTCTCTCAGAGAGTGTATCCAGAATTGCATCTTCAGAGGCAGAAACACCTAGCTCCGCATTGATGTTATCCTGCAACAAATAGTCAAAGAGATATTCCAAATTAAAAGCTGGAGTTTGTTGTACATGACAATGATGTATAGTACGAAATTTTCAACCTACCTTTGGTGTATCATCTTGTTTTATACCATTATTATGACCATTCTGTCCATCAGCTCCCAATTTATCCCTCTTCAGCTTCTGTTTTTGGATCTTCCGAACACAGGTTTCTATGTATAGTAACTGATTCATGGCAACATGACTTGTGACAAATAAATATCTACTAATTTTTGCTACTTGAACTGTTGTAAGAATATCAGCGCTGCCACTTTCAATATCATTCTGCAAGTCATCTCCTCCACTACAAATGAAAACAGAACTAAGAGACTTCTTTACAAGATCAGCAGCTAGGGTTTCCGGAGTGGGATGAATTGTATATATGACACCTATTGCTTTATCAGCAGCAGCATACCATGTGTTTTCTGGAAGCCAAGAGCCACTAATCAAGTTCTCTAAGAAACCAAACACACGGCTACCATTACTAGCCAACAACTTTTTCTTGTCCTCTTCTGACAATCTCTGAATGGCAATGCATGCTGTCCTGGCAAGCAAAGGGTCCACTTTAGCCCAACGGCCAAAGCCAATATCAATAATATCTTGCAAGTGTGCGCCAAGAACTCCAGGGGACGCTTTTGCAGCCATGCAAAGCACTGATAAAGCTCCACGACTTTGCTCTGGGGTTGTACCACTAATGTTAAAGCAAAAGAAATCCCATAATGCTGATATCTGCAAAAACAAATGCTTTATGAGAGATCTAAATGTGGCATGAACAGATGAATCTTAAGTAAAAGAATATAAAGTAACACCTTTTAACTTTGAATTAATTACTAACAGCATCTAAAACCTCCAAAATCATATGATAAGAGGGACTCACTGTGCTTGTGGAGATATCACCTTTGGAAACCAATGCATTGACAATAAATTCCAGAGCTGCAAGATCTCCTATATTTGAATCTATGGCAAGATCCAAAAGATTCTTAGCAGTATCTACTGGATTTTTCCGGACATAAATTGTAATGAAGGCATTCTCCACAGCTTCATAGATGGATTTATCTTGAGAGAATACCTGCAGAATCCAGCATTGATGACAGCATTAATTTCAACAGTTTAAAATATAAGTACAGAGTAGACAACCTTAAAATTAAGAATACATCATCTTTGCTTCCTAACTTGCAGTGTCACTATTTCCCAGGCATGACCAAAATTAAAAACCTACCAATGGCAACATCTTACGGAGGCAAGCCTCTGCACCATCAATTTGGAACTGTTTGCACCTCATCAGCAACAAAATAGTGTTCTCAACATCTGTGGCTGAAGATGAAGCCATCAACTGGACAAGCGTAGGCATTGTGGCAGATACGCACTTAGAAAATATCAAGCCAGCCTCCAGAGATGCAACCAAAGCCCTGGTTTGCTCCAAATTCCCAATATCTGGCACTGAGCTGTCCTTCCGAGGAATCCCTTCTTCCAGATTAGGCACACTGTCAGTTAAACTCTCCTGCTGTTCCTTAACTGGTTCTTCCATATTCACATCATCCACCTCACCTCCATCATAGGTCTCATTATCAGATTGCAATCCATCCAAAACACTTTCTGCACTTTTATCTGGTTCAAGCTCATTCAACTTCTTATTGTATTGTTCTAATGTTGCTTGAAATGAAGCTATTCGAAGCTGGGGACCGAAAGGGTTATGCTGCAACATCATGATAAGCAAATTTAATGCAGCTTTTCTAACTATTGCAGATTTATCCTCCAATCTCCCAGCAGCAACTGCAGCAACCTCATTCCACAGACCAATTGAAACAGAATGCTCTTCACATAGTTCAGCCCAAACTTGAAGAACCCGACTCCTAGTATAAGCAGAAACATCTCGGCAGCGCTCAAGCAAGATTTCCAACATGGCTTGCTTTGTGCGGAGACGAACAGATTTAGAACTGACATCACCCTCAACATCCTTAAATGCCTTTGCCACCAACTTCCCCAGAACAGCAACAAGAGCATTCCTTATCTTATAAGATTCTCCTCCAAAATGTGGGACCAAGACCCCAATGTTAGTTGAAATCAACTTTGGTAGCCGATCAGCAAGCTCTACTAGAAAACGCCCAACATTTTCAGCCCCAACAGTGTCTTTCACATAAGCTTTTGGATTAGTCCTCCCAACCTCTCTGATCAAAGAACTGGCAAGGGTGCCATCAGCATACTTCTTCTCAGCCCCAGCAACCGCATCAGCCATGTGGGTAACAACATAGTCATATTTGTGAACTAGGTGCATGATTGAAGCACATGACTGTGCTGTATAGTGGTATTTCGTAGCACAAGCCCCAATTATTCGGCAAAGAGCATCTTTTGTCTCAGAGTCCTTTATAAGTGTTGCGTTCTCAAACAAACCAAATGCATTTCTGTAAAACCCCAAATCAAAAAATTTTCAAACACTGCACCAAAACATAATTATGGCAAGTCAAAGCAGAACAACATTACTAAGTAAGCTTACTTTGTAATAAAAGAAAGATAATTTTCATCAGGGTCTGTCGATCCAAAGAGCAACGCAAGGTTGATCTCTAGTGAATTAGCAATCAAATTAAGTATCCGACCCCTCTGTGGTTCCCAATTCCATGAATGTACCGACTGTTTCTTCCTATTTGGCCCTGTCATCTAAACCAATCCAACAACAATATCACACCCAACAAGTCACACAGGCACAGGCACGGGCACACACAAAATTCAAAAAAAATATAACAGCAAACCCAATATCACTCTCACACCTAAAAATCCCTTCAGGTAGCATAATGGCAAATAGATTACCTTAGTTTTGTTATTTGAACTGGCACTTGACTCCTCAGACAGAACAATACTGACGAGGAAAAATGTGTAAATTTTAAGAGCATTTCGATAAGAAGAAACTCGATCAAGCACCGGAGGAGTCTCATTCCCATTGTCATTATCATCATCCTGACCTTGAAAAACGCGCAAGAGAGAATCCACATTTGGGAGCAAAACACTTAGATTCGACCGAAGACTCTCCACAAGATTGACTTTACCGGATGGAGTTAGACTAGAAAACCCTTTAACTAACGAATATACGTGATCAAACACTTCTTGCTCCTCAATGCAGAATATCTCTTTATCCGACAAATCAAAGGATACTCCTAATCCAACAAAAAAAAAAAATCAGAGTCTAAAAAACCATTAAAAATGAGCACTTAAAAATTGAATTTTCCATCAGTAATTCAAGATTACATTCACAATTAAAATTATTTCCGATTCCTTTAAAATTAATTGCTAAAAAGCGTCGAAATTGAGCACTTTAATTACATTTTTAAAACACCTAATCCTATAAAAATTCAAAATTTTTAATAAATTTTTTTTAAAAAAACTAAATCTTTCTGTTTCACTCTATTATGATTCATAAGAACAACTAAGTTTAAGAGTTTATTTTCCCTATTATTAACAGTTCACAAAAATATAAAAAATTCTTTTATTTTCCCGCACCTTCTCGAGAAACAAACAAAACCAAACCCTTACCTTCTCAAGAAACAAACAAAAACAACAAGAAATCTCAATTTGAAACGAAGTAAAACCTGAGGGAATGAATTTAATTAGTGGAATTGAGTAAGGATAGAGCTGACCTTTGACAAATTCTTCGAGTTCAGGAAGACGGAGAGAAGCGACGTCGGTTGGGTTCAGAACATGGAGACGATTGTCTTCGTTTTCTTCTTCTAAGGATTTTAGATTTTGTGGAAACATAAAATAAGGAGCCATTTTTAGAGAGATAGAGGGGGGGTGTTGTTCTCTGCGTCTCTTTTAGGATCTTCTTTCTTTGCTTGAGGTGGGGGATGAAATTTGAATCGGACACTGAAAAGGGAAGGGAGCGGGAATTTGAGTGAAGTTATGGGCTCAGCCCATTATATTACAGGCCTTTGTATGGGATAATCGGGCCTGGTCATATAAGGCCCGATACAAATGGCCCTGTGTGGAATCCGTAAGATAGTCGTAAGCAGGTATTAGGGCTTTCATCTAAACCAATAAGCATGACCTTACCTTTTTTTTAAAACTGTTTTTCATTTAAAAAAATATTAAATTAATATTTTTTATATTATTTCAATGAATTTAACTTGCAAAATCATTTTACACCACATTGATAAGCACGCACTAATTAAACAATATCTTTATTGATTACTAAAAATATTTAAGAAAAAACTCAAATAGGTTTAAAATTCAAGAATAACTGAGATTTAATTGGATTTTAAAAAAAATAATTATCTCAACCTATCTTAATTAAAAAAACTTGGACACCATGATTTAATTAAATTTAAAATTTATAATCCGAAACTAGCTTGGTTCAAAGTACAGGAGAGATAAAAACAACATTCATCAATACATACCATACCTTTTATTTAAGAATGAGTAAAAAACTCAAAAAATCAAGAAAATCATAAAAAAATAATCAAAAAAATTAAATCGTAAAAAAAAACTAATTAAAATGTTGAAAAAACTAACAGGTTTAGTTCGATTTTATAAGCCCGAAACCGAAAACAGAACCGAAACCAAACCGGAAAAAAACCGAGCTAAATCGAGCAAAACCAAAAAAATCGAGCCAACCTAAAACTGGTCGGTTTGAACTATTTTGGTTTTGGTTTTTTTTAAAAAAAATTCAGTTTAATTACTTTTTTTTATAAAAATCAAACCGAAAATTATTACCCTTACCTTTACTTCTCCTTAATCATAATTAGGTAAGAGACAAGATAATAAATATTTATTTTTTAATATCATATAATTTAAATTAAATTAATTTTAACATGTAAATCTCGAGATGTAACCCCATCTTTATTTTATTTTATTAAAAAAAAAAGAGAGTAGGTGTGTGACCTCTCGCCCAAATGAACATATGTTTGGCAACTTTATTAGAGATGTTACGTGTATAACTTATGGGTTACAGCTTTTCTTTATTTAATGCTTTTAACAATCAATGCTTTTATTGACATGGGTCTCCAGTGTCTCTCTCCACAAGAATTGAATCCTTGGGCCCCATGCCACGTGTCCTTCATTTGCCAATCAGGTTTTTGTCCAGAAGGGCTCCACCGAGCTTCCATTGTAACATCAAAGATTACCCCTTTTTTTGGGCGTAATTTTCCACAAAACCCATGTCCCAAGACAGAGCACTGTCCTTGCTTGCAAGCCTGTCAACCCCAGCAAAGAAAGAAAGAAAGAAAGAAATCATTGAAAAATAAACTCCTAACCGGCTAATATTATTTTATTCTCAAATATAATCCTTTTAAGATTCAATGGAATTTCTCAACTTTTTTGATAATTATGATAATTATAAATTAAAATTCATCGGTGTTACTTAATAAACTAATTATAGTCAAATCAAATTTTAATTGCATTTTTAACTTGGTAGAACAAAATTTTAAGAATAAAATCACTTTCACAGATCAGGTGTTTTCACAAATAAAATTTTTGAAAATTCTCTCATGATGGATGACTAATTAAGAAATAGATAAAACAATTCTATATATATATATATATTGAATTTTTATTCATGATTTTCTCCAAAAACTTTAGTTATCGAACTAACTCATTTTATTTTTAAAACTTTATTTATTGATTAATCTACTTAATTAAGAAATATTATTGAAATCTAAACCTACAACAACTAATCTATTAAGAAATTCTATTGAATTTAAATAGACTACAATTTATTATTTTCATCGATAATTATTTAACTAATAAGTTAAAGAATCTTATTAAAATTTAAATAAATTATTATTAAGAATAAAATGATGTTAATCATTTTAGAAAAAAAAAACCTTTATATTAAAAAAGAATTTTTTTTATTTTTAAGGAAGTGTTGTTTCTAAAAATACATCTGGAGGTGTGCTAGCTTCTCAAAAATTTTGTCGGGAGGTTATATTTTCAAAAAAAAACACTCAAAAGTCTTTCCAAATCTTTGACTTCACCATCTGTAACTAGGCAACTTTAGACAACAGGTTGTTGATCCTGAAATGGGGTTATCTTTCTCTCTTGAAAGCTGAAAACACAAGAGTGGACTTGGTGTCTTAAAAGGGAGAGGAAAGGAAAGAAAGCAACAGAGAGAGTGAGAGAGGAGAAATGGCAATGCCATGGAGCATGGCTATATGGATTGCAAATATGGTGTGGGTGGGACTTATAGGATTGGTTTCTACTTGCTTGACTGTTGCTGATGAGCTTGCTAGTTCTCTTAGAACTGGAGATATTGGTCCTTTTCATGTTGGCTGATCCTCTTCCTTCAAAACTAGGTGATTCTCTCTCTTTGCCTTGTCTATTGCCTTATCTTTTGTGTACCTGCAATTTTTTCTCTTTTCTAATTCAATCAGGCAATTGCTGCTTCTTTATTGGTCATCCCAAATATCTTTCTTTTTCTTTATTGGGTTTCTGTTTGATACTTTGGTTTTAATTATTTAATCAATCTGATGTCTTGTGGTTCTTGTTTAATTCCACCACAGCTGCTTAACTTTTGGAATTTAAAATATCAAAATATTTTGGTGGTTTTGTGTTATTTTCTTTTATTAGTCTTGAAAGGCATATGATTTTTCATGTAATTCAATTGCTTCTTTAGCTCCTGCTTCTGCTAATAAATAACAGTTGGATGCATGATGGTCTTCATCTTGTCGGCAGCATGGCTTTCTGTCCATGTCTGTGTTTGTGTCTTTTGAAGTATATGTGTTCTCTAGCAAATTATTGGTGATAAGGATAAAGGAGACTACTTTTACAGTTCATGTAGTTTTCAGTACTTGCTTGGTGTAGAACTTCCTTTGAATGTGACATAGGAAAGAGCTGATCTTGACAAAAATTTGAAACTAGAATGGAATTGTAAGTTAAACTGATTTGTTCCTTGACCCATTGGACTTGTGGGGGTGGGGGTGGTCCTGCAGCACAAAGATGGGGTTATTCATGATTTTGTTGTTACCAGGTTTCTCTGGCAAGGTTTTGGGAAACTTTGCTTTCTCATCCCATAATGTCCTCGTTCTAAACAGAACCTGATGGTGTCTCATCTGACACATAATTTTGTTATGTGTGCTTTGCATCTCCTTTTATATGCCTTAATATGAACTTCAAAATTTGGCAGATTGATCTGTCTTGTAATTGTTTCTGGTTTTCATGTATCATGGTGGTGGTGGTAGCAATCGAGAAAAGTTTTCACAGAATTTTTGTGGTCTCATTCTGATCCTCTTAAGCTCAGTTGAGATATGGTTTTAGTATGTAGCTCAGTTGTTGCTTTCCAAATTGCAAAATTTTGGGGAATCTTAGTCCTAGTTCTCTAGTTAGTTTATTGACAAAGGACTTTTACCCTTTTCCCTTTTCAATGGATTGCTAGCGTTGCATATCAAGTGTGAATGAAGCTAGGTTCTTATAACTTGGTTGGTCTCATAGGTGGTTTTATGGTTCTTCCATTGCTTCAGGTTTTTGTTGGTTTCAATAGAGGACCTTTGCATCCTTGAGACATATATTCCATGTTGGTCTCTATGGTTTGTTTGACCCTATCCAATGTTTTTTCTGATCCTCATAATCGGGTTATAGCTTCTTTTCAAATATCTTTGCAGCATATGGCCTTGTCTTTTTAAGGCAATCTTAACAAAAGCGAGAAATTGTTTGGTTTTTGGTTCTTGTGGTAGTCTAATTTACTCATGCACTTGACAGTAATGATACAGGTAGAAAAAATTTTTAAAAAAACCATGTTGAAGTTCACCTGCAAAATAGCTTGCCTGAAGCCTTAATTGGCTATTCTTCTGGCCATCTTTTTCAGTGTCAATCTTTCAAATTTGTGCAGAGAACAAAATACAATCATAAACAGAGTGGCATTCATCACCTTGACAAATTATGTAAATAAACTGAAAGGTGTTCATATGCCAGAGATGTGATTCTTTGAGTTCCTACATTCTAGTTGCTTAGTCGCATCTGTATCCTGCTTACACTTGAACCTTTGTTTCTCACTTCATCCACAAAACAATTGGTGACTGTCTGAAGTATTTTACTTCACAGATTAATTTGACTTCAAGGATACTAGAAATAAAGTGATGTGTATATTGAAACTAGGAATTCTTCAAAGATGCTTCGAGTTTTAATTCAAACATACTGGAATTGTATGTCTCATTTAATTTGACTTTCGAAGATCATATCCACAGAAAGTGTAAGAAGATCAAGAGGAGATGATTCTGCAGAAGTTGGAGCTCTTAATCTTTTGTAGCTCAGACAGTGAATAACACTAGCAGAATTTTGGTGACCAGAATTCTGTCTGACAGCAATTGTATTACAAATGTTTGCAAGGCATGAGATATGAAAAAAAGGTTTATGTTTCAGTTGTTTTTTCTATTGCCCTGATGGTTGAACTGTGGCGATTATGAACTGTATATAGATTGTGGGGCACTGTAAATATACCAACGAACGTACATTAGATTTAGTTTGTTCTTGGCAGTACTGCAAGGGTGAATGATTTAGTGATCCTTGCTCCTGCAAAGCATCAGAGATATGAAATGAAATATCGAGTTCAGTTCTGCCTATGTCACTTTATGAGAAATGGAATTTAAAGCACGCCTATCTCTAACTCTTTTGTTTGTGCCACAAATTTACGCAAAAACCATCAAATGGCCAACTCTATTGTTGTCCTTCCACATCTCCACTGGGTAGAGGTCTCTTCTTCGAGTACATATGTGGGCGGGACTAATTAGACATGGAAATACAACTTTACTAAGAATCTAGTTAAGAGATTCAAATTAAAGACCTTAACTACATGAGCCTGAACTAATCCTTCGAAGCAGCCATCGTGTTGTTGGCTAACACGAGCTCCTTAGCTAAATGAGCCTGACCCGAACCAATTCGTGGGAGCAGCCGCTGTCCTGTTGGCTGTAACGTGCTTAATCAAGTAAATATATGTAGCAAACTTGGTCCATCCAATTATTTGTTTAGCAAGGAAAAAGCAGCGTAGCAGCTAGCTGTATTGTACGAATGGTAAAACCCCTGTCTTCCTGTTCTCTTCAAGTTTGCTTCACTTGTTCCATTGCTATTTATCTCTAAAACCTCCATTAAACCTTCCAAAACATACTCGTTCCTTTATATCTTGCAAACACAGTACTCCCCAGATTTTCTTGTATGAGTTACTATTGAAGTAGAGGAACAAACACAGCAAAATCTGATAGATAGGAGAAGATGCCATTAGCAAGCACCACTAGATTGCTTTGGCCTTTCGGATTTCTTAAATCTTGTAGTGGGTGTAACTATTTTCGGTACTGCTAATCCAACTTATTTTGTTCTACGTACAATCCTGTACTTGGACAAGAATCAAACCAAAACCACTACATCTTGGTGGTCTCTGATCTTTAACGATCAAAGATTCTTGTATTTCCGGCATATAGATCTTGTTACCCCAACAAGACTGTGGCTCAATCGAGGTTTGTCCAAATGCATGAATCCTAGCAACAGTTTATCCAACAAAGTCTTTTGGTAACGAGAGAGAACATTAATAGGTTTAACTGCTAATGTTTCTGTGGGTGTGGGGTGCTTGTTGGAACCAGAACATGTCCATTCACAAGGTATTCCTTATGGTGCTATAAGGATTTGCCAAGAAAATCCTCACACTCTCTTTCCTGGCCAATGCCCAGAGACGTGGTGGCTAGGGCCTTGCCTTTGTGGCTAAAATGGTGGAAATACTATTATCCAATTATGCTATTATTTATAAATAATATTGATATATTTTATGGTAATATTAATAGCCTTTTGAATTATTTTTAATTTTTTATCATAAAAAATTAATACGAAATGTTAAATTTAGCATGCATAACTTCTTAAGTATATATGAAATATTTGTTTCTAATTTTTAATTTTTTTTAATTTATTGTAATAAACAGTATAAACAAATTATAAAATTTAATTCTCAGTTAATCTAATGTTGAAGGATGAGATTGACTAAAAAAATCGATTAAAAAAAGGACATCAAAAAACCACCCGAGTTAATCAACAAAACTCATGATTTAAGTTATGATGCAACATAACTTCATAGAAAGCAAATAAAAATAAATTATGAAGTTTAATTCCTTATCAACACAATATTGAATAATGAAATTAAAAATAATAATAAAAAAACAAAGAAACTTAAGGCAATCGAGCTAACCCGTGATCTAGGTCATAAAATCATGATAACCCCATAAAAAAATAACTAGGCACAATTCCTAATTAACTCAATGTTGAAGGATTAAATTGAAAAAAAAACAATTAAAAAATATATCGAGTCAACCCGAGTTAACTTATCAAACTTGGATCATAAAACCTAGATAACTCCATGGAGAGAAAGAAAAAAGAGTTATGAAGTCAAATTCACGATCAATCCAATGTTATAAGATAAAATTAAAAAGAAAATTAATTTAAAAGGGACCCAAAAAAACCCGAGTTAACCTAGCTAATCCAAAAAATTCATGTTCATGTTATGAAACCGCGATAACCTCATATAAAGCAAATAAAAAAATATATGAAGTTCAATTCTCAATCAACTCAATATTGAATAATAAGTCTAGAAAAAAAAAACAATTAAAATAAAAGAACAAAAAAAAACTTAAGTCAACCTGAATTAACTTGTTAAACCCGAGTCATTAGATTAAGATAACTCTATAAAAAGTAAATTAAAATAAATTATAAAATCCTATATCTATTAAACCCAACATTCAAAAATAAGGTTGTAAAAAAAAGAATTTAAAGATCTAATTACGAAAAACCAAAATATTTAATTATTCATTGAAATGCCGAAATCTTTTAGTATATATTAGTAATCTGTTAAATTTAATTATATTAAGAGTTGGATTTGTAGAGAGATAGTTATCTATTAAATAAAAAATATATTTTTTTTTTGCTTATCAGGTGTTCAAATATATATATATATATATATATATATATATATATATATATATATATATATATATTTTACGAATATGATAATTAAATTAAATTAAATTATCATAGTTACTTGTACTCGTGATTTGTAAATCAAGCTTGAAGTTCATGTCGTAAAATTCCACGTTTTATTAACCGTGTGGGATCACTGCAAAGATGATTTTGTTAAAATAATAATTGTGAGTGTAATATAGTTGTTTTTTTAAGTATTTTTTATTTGAAAAAAAATTTAAATAATATATTTTTTATAAATTATTTTTGATATCAATAAATTATAATAATATAAAATATAAAAAAATAATATTACACAAAAAATATATTTAAAATATGGCAAAATAGTAGTTGTAATGCCCAGCCAAACACCTCTAAGTGGGCCTGTATACTTGGGGGCCCCTCCCACGCCCCATCGAGCTCCGGGCATGTTCTGTTAATAACCAGCGATTATCCTATGCATTGCCCTAAAAAAATGTGAAGGAAAATTTCTTAATGAAAATCACATGATATATGATAAATTGATATTATTTTGTGATAAATATAGTTATCAACCTGTTAACTTAATGATTATTAGGTTAATTATTTTTATTAAAATAATATAATTTATTTTTTCATTATTTTCTTTAATGCTGACCAAACAATCAAATTTAGATTGAGTCAACCAAGACACTTAAATATTTGACTAGAAGAACTGAGTTTAAAAAAATCAATTTTATATTTGATTTAATTAAAAATATAATTCGAATCAGATTTTTAATTTTTATTTTTTTAGAAATTAAATTAAATTTAATAACTATACTTAAAAAAAAAATGATGCCCACTGTGTGATGTCCCATAAATTGCCACAATGCTGGTGTGACGTCCTAACAAAATTTGTCTAAAATACCCTTAAGGAAAAAAGAAAA
>Ga0325405_1000353_pt1 | contig 43601 bp, 30 predicted proteins | sample PopdelMetagenome_21_FD_205663 | JGI IMG/M metagenome (GOLD analysis project Ga0325405, IMG submission 205663) | Populus deltoides microbial communities from Bellville, Georgia, United States - Xylem-Control-R2 | ecosystem: Host-associated > Plants > Phyllosphere > Stem > Wood/Secondary xylem... | reverse complement strand
TCCCTCCTCCCTCTCTAACACACACGTGCATCCATACATTAATTAACATGCATATAATTAATTATCTTTGATAGCTTACTTTAGAAGTGTAAGTAATAACAAACAATGTCACTCGTGTGTGGCATTGCGGTTATTATCCTTTTAGATCAGGATTATCATGAATAATATGGGTAGGAAAAAACAAGAAATTCTTATTCTTTATCAATAAAAAAAAATGAAAGTCGACACCTAATATTTTAGTCACTAAAAATCCTAATTGGTTTTAGAATTTGGGTAAGGGTATTGATTGTGTATAAAGAAAATATTAGCACCTCTAGTATACCTAACTTGAGATAAGATGCATTATTTATTTATCTGATATAAATTAAGGTAATGTTGTATTTTCTAATCGTTGGTCTATTTAAGATTGAAAAAAAGTTCTCATCAATAAGGATGTTTTTATCTTATCAAGTTATAATCTAACAATTCTATTGCAAAAACATAAAAATAAATGAAATGTTTTTTTATTTAATATTGAGAATATATCTTATGTATAAATTTATAATTCTATATATTAAAATAAACAAAATAATCTTTTTTTGGTGTTTTTGAAATGTAAGTCAAGTTCAAATAAATAATCATAAACTAATTATGATATCTTTTAACTGATTCTTGTATTTTTTTTCAAACTATAATAAAAAGGTATTTTTTATATAAAAAAATAAAACATGCATGAAAATCATGAGAGATTCTAAAGAACTTGGCGTACACCATTCAAGACCTATATATCCATTTCATAAAATTGCTTCATATCTTCCAGGTTTCATAACAGTGAAGGAGAATATGCTCGATAATTTCTCTATAAAAATCACAAAAAAGATCACCCACAAGATCAATGTTTATTGTCATAACTTATTTTTTGGTCATTCCTCACCTTTTTTTCTTTCCAAAATAAAAATAAAATAATAATAGCAAGAAGACTTGCATTTTGACAAAAGTAAGTTGAGAGGATTTCACATGTAGAAAAAATCAAGCTGCAAGATGGAATCGAGAGTTTAACTGTACCTCACTTTATCTAAAATTGAAGAAACAATACAGATTTAAGGTCAAATTAAATCATTATTGGACGAATCTGCATACAAAATTAAGTTCAAGGAGATAATTATATTTTTAATAAACCAATTTAATTTAATCATGGGCCAAATTAAAGTTTAATCATGTTTAAGAATTAACTTGGGTCCAATTAAAGGATTTAATTATGTGCAATAACTTAATTATACTTTATGTGGGTTCAATTAATTTTATTAGGGACGTAATTGGTGAAAATTAAGTTTAAAAGTCCAATTAGGATTTAATTGAGAAGATTAAAATTTTAGAAGACCAAATTTAATTGGTTTAAATAAGGAGTAAAATCACAAGAAAATCAAAAATTTGGAGTCAATTAAGGGCTAAATTGAAGAAATTCACAGCCAAAGACCATTTAAAAAAAGACACCAAACTCTAGGGACTTAATTGGTTGAAATTAGGGGTGAAATTAAAGAGATTTGAAAGTTTAATGGTCAATTAGAGGCTAAATTAAAGAAATCCAAGACCAAGGACTATTGTGAAAAAGACGCTAAAATTTAGGTCTGATATTGAATTTCGGTAGGGGTAAAACTGCATAAAATTAGAAGTTTAAGGGCAATTGAAGGTGCAATTGAAAGAAATTAAAAGCCAGATGACCAAATTGAACTTTAGCCAAAACCATAAATTAAAACCTTAAAAAGTTCAAAATGATGCTATTTTGAAAAGTAAAAAAAAAAAAGAAGATTAGACAATGTGTTGTTTGGTCACTGTTCCTTTTCTTCAAGATTTTTGCCCGAAAAAATTGCTCAGGTAGCCACTTTTTAGAGGCATTTAATGCATCATTTCTTCATCAAATTTGACAAAACTTACACGCAAATGTTGGTCTGACATCTGACTATACCCTATCGCCCTCGACACTGCCCCAATTTGACCAACCCAACCAGCCTTCAACTGATAAATTTGACAATTCATGATGGTCACTTTAAGCCAACGGTGGGGACCTTTCGAGGCTGAATCAAAAGTCAAGATTTAGCATAATTAAAGAAAAAATATCTCTCTTCCACCTTTATAAATAGGGGTGAATTTCATAGACTGAAAGGGGAGAAATTAGTGTGCAAAGTTGGCAAAAATAATCTCTTCCTTAGTTTTTTTTTTTCTCCTCCACCAACCTCCCTTTCCCCTTCCTTTTCTCCACCTCTGGTGACACCACCACCTCCGACCACCATGCACGACCTTCCCTACACTGCTAAGAACGACTCCAACAACCGTTTGCCTTAAGCCAAACAAGGTTACGCCACCTCTTCCTTTTGTTTGTCACCCTTTTCGATCTGGCCATTGCAGGATTTTTCATGCAACAACCAACTAATTAGCATGGTTGTTGAGTCGGGCCAGCAACCACGCGGGTATGGGCTAGACCAAGCCTAGATGGTTGGGTCAGGTCCAACCTCACACATAAAAAAAATATGTCAGGTCTGTTGGGCCATTTTCGGCCTAACCCAACCCGACTGGGTCTGGTCCAGATGGCTGGGCCAACCCAGCCCATAAAAAAGCGGGAACAGGTCTGTTGGGCCGTTGTTGGCCCAAACTAACCCGGCTGGGTTCGAACCAATCCAATTTATATTTAATAATAATAATAATATATTATATAATTAAAAAATATGAAAAAATTGCAAGAAATTCGAAGGGTTATTTCAAAATATTTGTGATTTTCTTGTATGTTTTTCCAATAATTTTGCATAATATCGAGTTATATATTTACATTGTGAGCTACAAATCTGATATTAAAATACTCGCTTTTATCTGAAATGTTTTTAAAAACTATATATATGAATAAATAGTATTTGCACCATTTTGTGAAAAATGTCCATTACTATCATAAAAGAATTGATGTTCGCATTTGTATAAGCACTGGACTATACATAGGAGGCTTCTTATATTATGGCTTGGATTGATTCTCATATTCCTCAAATCCAACAACATGAAAGAGAAATTATCATTAATTTATGCATTAAATATTTGGATATATTAATTATTCCATGTTTTTTTTTTTAAGTCCAAAAGCAAGAAAAAGGCATAAATCAAAACTACATTTAAAAAGGTTCTAAGTTGTATTTGAAAGTAAGGAAAAATGTGTCAAAAAGTTATCTCAACCTAAAAGTTTAAACTATTAGATAGGGTTCTAAGATAGAATTTATATTATTATCTAAAAGACCGTTTTAAGTGATTGATCTTGAGTTTTGAGTTCAAGAAAGATGGAAGTAGCAAGTAAGTGGTTCTCTCTCATATTACTTTCGATTATAGTTTGTTTATGGAAAGATTAAAGAAGAGATTATGGTTTATAAATATTTGAAGTTTATGTCGTTAAAATTAATTTATGATTATTAGATGTTTAATGATAAGTGATTGATTTTGAGTATGTTGTTAAAAATAAGGATTTGTGAGTTGATTTATTTAAATTGATTTTTAAGGGTTAAGAAATTCATTTCAGCCTTGCTGGAAAATATGGATAGAATGGTCTTGAGATTGAAGATGACAACATTTTATTTTGGTCATTGATATATGAAAATTACAGTTTAGACCCTAAACTTCAGAAAATTTATAAATTGACCCCTAAATGTATTTTAAGGTTCTAGATAGTGTTATTATGAGGTTAAGGATGATGAATCTTAATTTGATAATTGATTTGAAATATTTTCAGTTTGGTCCCTCGATTTTAGGGATTGACATTTTAGTCCCTGAACTTTAAAAAAACTTTATTACAGTTTGGTCCCTAGTTCGTTCAGGACAGAATTGAGGATGGTTTATGGTTGAATTTCAGTATGGTTATGTATTTATAGTTTGGTCCTCTAATTTTGGTAAAATTATGTTTTGGTCCCTGTTTTGGAAAATTATCGTTTTAGTCCCTAAACTTAGGAGACTAAACCTGGTTTTCCTTTATGCATTGGAATCTTTAAATTATGTTGTTTTGGGTTTTTTTTTTATTATATTTTGTATATTTGTTGTAGGTTCTCCTAACGATCCTCAATAGGATTTTCGGGTCTTTCATTTAATATTCGTTTTAGTTCTATATTTTCTGGGTGAGTGAGATAATATTTAATATGTATTTAATATAAATAAATATGTATGTTGATTATATGATGAGTACGACTAGTTAATGTCATGAATATTTATATATGTTGCTTTATTTTCCAAGTACTCATTTATTTTTGAATTTACACTCGTATTTTGTCGAGCTAAATTCTATTCAATATGATATACATTTCCTTGATGATTATGTGAATATCTATTATGTCTTGATATAGGACTTGTCAGTAACTCTATGTTAACGGAGAGTAGTTAGCCTATGTGCACATAATATTCTGTATACCTAGCTAGTGAAAAAGGTATCAACCTGTGGCGACTGATCCTCCCACAATTCATCTGATCACCCACATGTATTCTACTATTTTATGATAATATGTTTAGTATGTATATGTATATGTATATATATATCAAGATAAATCGACTTGCAAACTATTAATATCTAAAATGTATATTAAATGTTATTCTCTTACTGAGTTGGTTGAACTCATCCCTCATTCTTAATATTATTTCAGGTTTTTAGTTTCTGTTAGCAGATGAACCTTGTTGAGTGTTTATGCTTCTTTAGTTTGGTCGGTATGCCTTGTTTGTTTTGCGAGGCTTTCCTTTTAGTTTTGATTCGATCTCTTAGACGCTCCACTGTCATCCTGTTTTAATTAAGTTTGGATTTTTGACAATGTAATGAGTATTATGGATTATTGTTTTTGTTTTAATTACTGATGAGAAATTTTGAACTATCATTTTGTTTTATTAGTTTTGAATAATATAATATTTCTGAAGATTATGAAATGCTGCATTTTTTTTAAATAATTTGTTCTTTTGATATGTTCGTTTTGAGGTTTAGCGTAGGTAAGATGTCCTTTCAACACTGCTCCTGCATTACCGGTCATGCACCCAGGATTCGAGTCATGACACCTTTGAACTTGAAACTTGCACTTGCTCACTACTACTTTGTACTTAATTTAACCAAATATTATGGGGGTGGTGAAACTCGAATTTAGGACTATTTAGTCAATAAGGCTCTGATATCATATCAAAGAATCATCTCAACCGAATAACTTAAGCTTTTAAGTGAGGTTACAAGATATGATTTATATTATTCTCTAACAAATTCATTGTTGCATCCACCATAAATGCATTTTTATTGGCACTATGGATTCACACAATGACTTTTTTTGTTTTTTTTCATGTAATTATTTTTATTTGATCTTTCCATATTGATTTGTTTCAGGATTGATCTTGATTTTTTTTTTCTCTTATCTCATTATGGTCATCTCATGTAGTCATCAAAATATCTTGTTATTGGGTTTGCACTTAGTCTTGCAAAGAATTGTTTGGATTTTTTGTTTTCCAAGAGATTAAAACTAGAGGAACTTCAATTGACAAGTAGGAGGAAAAAAAAGCAGGCAACCCTTAAAGGAAGAATAGAAAATTCAGTTTTGAAATCCAATGAGAAAAAAGAGAGAAAAAAAAAAGAAAAAAAAGAGAGAGAGAAGAAAATTGGTCATCGGTGCCACATTGTGGTGAGGTAAACACCACACGCTGTCTTAGAAGGAAGAACCCACCAAAATGATTCCAATGACACTCAGAAAGCTTGCTTTTGGAGGTCAAAGGAGGCCACATGCGCCACCTAAATTTGGAAACTCTCCACACACGCAGGTGCTAGACTTTCTCTTACTCTCTTTATTCAATTTAGTCTTTGATTTTATAATAAATCTTCAATAGAGCCCTAGATATCATCCCACTTGAGCCCAAGCTCTCTCCTTTTAATTTAGCCCTCGAAACTCCAAGAACTCTTCAATTTAGTATCAGATCTCATCCGACCCATGTCCAAAGAAGGCCCAACTATGGAGAATAAATTAAGGGAAAAGAAAAGGATAGCTACCTAATAAAGAGTTCCCCACAGGATGCTTATTTTTTTCCTTCCAAAGAAACATTGCTTATATATATATATATATTAAAATAGAGGTGGGACATAATCATTTTATATTTTTTTTATATCAAATTGAATTTTGACCGGATTAACATGATATATTATAATTTACATGAAATATTTTTTATATATATAAAAAACTCACAAATAACATCTCAAATGCATACCCACGTCGAATTACAGGCAGCAAAACTAGTGAATCACTACACATTCAAGTGAAATCACGCTACTGATCTTTTTTTTCTTATTCTTTTTTTTTTTTTTTTAAGAAATACGTTTCACATACTATTTTGATGGCCCCTTCCCTCTTAAAAGGCTAGCCTAGTTTGAGCCCATGGGGCTTTAGTTTTGTTTGTGGGCAGGTATAGGATGGTAAAAGGCCAGTTTGTTAACCTTTTTCGCAATCATTAGCGACATGTCGTTTAGTTCCCCTTCCTCAAATAAACTCCATACCCTTTTGCAAGTAAAAAAAATCCCTGCTGTCATGTCGTTTAGTTCCCCTTCCTCAAATAAACTCCATACCCTTCTGCTGCAAGTAAAAAAAAATCCCTGCTGCCATGTCGTTTAGTTCCCCTTCCTCAAATAAACTCCATACCCTTCTGCAAGTAAAAAAAAAATCCCTGCTGCTAGTTCTACCTATCAAGTTCTGGTTCAAACGATTACTACATGAATTCATAACATCATAACTTATATCAGTAACTTATTCCCAAATCAAATTTAATAATTTAGAATAAAAACAATACAAATTCATCCATCTCTATGGCATAATAAAAGCTTAGCAAATTTGAAATGATATTTTTCTTGTTTAAATAGTCAAATGTAGATATTTGCAAGCAGCATAAGGTTTCAGCAGCGTGTGCCAAGCTTTCAAGCATTCTGTTGGGTGCAAGGTAGCATGAAATATAGAATAAAAAACCATCATAAATCCCAGTAAATCAATGAAAGGTGGGCAAATAGTTTATTAGTACGCAATATAATCAGAAAAGGATCGATCTCACACAAAAACAAAGAAAATTTTCTACTTTCGCCCTCTTTCTAAAGCTTGTTTTCTCATTTACCTCCAGTCACCCCCTCGTAACTGATTCAAGAAGTTTAAGATTTTTTTTTAAAGAACTGAAGAAATTAACTTAACAAAAGCGAAACATTTCTATGGTCGTTTAGCCAAGCCACAGAACAATGTATTTGGAGGGGGATCAGTCTCTGTGAATAGGCTGCGTTCGTTGTTCCAAACCCTGACGTACAACTGTTGGCCTAGATATCGCCGCGGCCAGATTGCTGACCTCAAGTTCCACATACCCTTGTTGTCCAACGACACATATATTGCGGTCCAAGCAGTGGGATATACCTGCCAACATTAACGTGTTCAAGTTAGTTTATTTAAGATATTGAATAATTAACATCATCTATGCAGTTTTCTCTAAAATATTGATCATCTATACAGGGCTAGTAATCAGACGGGAGGAAAGTGGACATTTCATTGTGTATGTGTATGTTTTTTTCCTTGAAACAATTGTAGATGTTCTTTTCAATCACCTGAACAGTGTGTCTAGAGACAGCATCAAGTAAATTGTAGCGTTTCCTCATGCTGGGGTTCCACACATTATCGCCGTATCTGCAAATTTTAGAAATTAATCAGTGTATTTTGTATCAGCAAACTTTGATTTCGTTGGATATAAGGGCTTAGAATTGAAATGTTACGTTAGATTGATGTGGGGGCTTGGACTTGTAAACAAGTGTAACAAATTTATACGTAAAATTTAGTAAAAGTACGCTGATAAAAATGCTTACCCAACAACGTAGAAACTGGTTCCGGATAGATGCCAGGACTGGATCGTGTTCTCGTTGTTTTGGAAGACAATTTCCACAAAGTCATGAAGTTCAGTTCCAACCACGGATGTGCCGAGAACTGCAGGGGTATTGACAGGTGTAGTCTTCATCGTATTCAAGGAAAAGACACCGGGGATGTTATACCAGTCAGCAAGTTGCAATGGGGTGGAAGGATCGACATAAGATATCCCGTTAACAGCATAACGCAGCTTGCCATTTATCTTCTCTGCTGTATTGGCAAAAACAAACCTCTTCACAACGTTTATAGTCCCATAATGGAATGACCCTTGAGGATTTGGCCTGGCTGCATTTGCTGTCAAATTCAACCTGTCCACATATGAATTTGGCAATAGTTAGCTACTAGACACATATTTGACTGACTAAAAAGTATGGTAGTAAGAGAGAAACTTGAAGAAGATAACCTGATGGTCCTGGCTTGCTTCATAGACCAGTGAACATGATAAGTTGGGCCAATAGGCAATGGCAGAGAGGGTGGGGTGTTAGAGCCCGCATAGCGAAGAAGGGCAGTGGTAGTGAGAATAGGTTTAGTGAAACGAGAAGAGGCAACTATGAAATAGTCCTTGACTGCACTATTTAATTTAACCAAAACTGTTACTGATTGACCAACGTGAACATCAAGCGAGTCGTACACCTCTTGCATAGTATGGGATCCTTCAACTTCAACAAGAGTCAGTGTGTGGCCCTGAATTCTGAAGTTGATTGAAGTTGAAATCCCCACATTTGAAATCCTGAACTTGTAAGTTTGCCCTGAAAAAAGCATGGCCAAGTTTCACTTCCATGTTCCATATCTTAATAACATCTTAAAAAGAAATTGAAGAGATATTCTATTATATGATGGTTACCTTTTTCACCAGTGAAGCTTGCACCTTTAGAAAGCCCATTTATAAGAAGAGCATCAGGAACAGGAAGAGCTTTGCCCTGGTCCAAGTTTTGCTTCAATGCCTGCAAAGATGGATGCTCACTAATTAACCATGATAAACATTGTTGGAAACCAAAGAGGGTAAAAGGGATTGTTAAGAAATATATCGGAGGCTTTTCAGTAACAAACCTGATGTCCTGCCTTGTACCAATCACTAATGAGAAGGGTAAATTCTGCAACAGGAATAGGGTATGGAATTGATATCACAGACCGTGAAGCAATATTGAAACCTCCGAATCCTCCAGCAGCTCTATGCATTGCAGTTGTAGGGAAGTAGTTATAAGTTCCAATCTGATCTTTTGCTTGGAATTTGTAGGTCCAGTTGGAGCCTGGAGGGATTGGACAATTGGTCCCTAGCACTCCATCTTGCCATATAGTCCTTCTTTGCTTGATTCCATTCCTGATTTCACAGGGAGAAATTTTTTGCTTTTTATTACTCATATTTATAATGTGTTGTAGCAAATAGAAACTGGGACTTGGAATCTATTGGAAGGAAAGGTCATGAGTTGGAATTAGCAGGACTTCCTTGTGCCAACAAACAAATAGTGGTATAAGAATGAATTGAATACTAACCATGTTATGAGGAAAGGTTCATTCAACTTATTAATAACATTTACAATTATGTTGTCGTTAGTCACACATTCAATATTTGGGCCAGGAAATTGTCCATTGATAAGAATAACCTGCAAATTTGACAGAGAACAAGAGAGGAACAGATTCAATTGAGTGTGCAGAAAGTGAAGATGTAAAACAGTATCACTATCTTTCACTGAAAATCAATAATATATCACTTGAAAGTTGGAAAATGTAAAGGGTTAACAGCCTACCGTCTGAGGTATATCAAGAACAGTGCGTGTTCCATATGTTACTGTCCATGTGTAATATCTATATGGATCTTCTGCTTGCACCCATGTATCACTCAGGAAAGCCAGTATTCCAACACAAAAATACAGGATGCTGGCCTGCCTCATCTTAACGTAAAAATATTTCTTTCAGTTTCCAGATATCTGCCCAAAAACATAAACAAACCATTTAGATTCAGTGACGAAGGATGCCATCTATAGTTCACCTCATTGGCTATAGAACAATATTGCTGAATGACTGCCCAAGATTTGGCACACTTAACAAAGGAATAGAATAGAATAGAAGAGCATAGAACTACTTGTATACCTAAGAATTGCAAAATGATCCTCAAAGAATGAAGAAAGAGATAGAAAATTTTTAGCACAGTACTCAGGACTCAAAATGTGGAGTCCATATATAAGGGAAGAATCATGCATGAATCAAGATTCTGAAGGTGCCAACATGGAGGGACACGAAAATCCAGAAAATGGAAAGCTCTTTTGCGGCGCACTTCATGCTCAACTTTCATACTCTTACACAACTCATTCTGAACTCAGAAATATTTAGATATTGATAAATCACCAGTTGCCATTTTGACTTCAGATTTCTTGACATAAACTAACCTTCTATTCATCCATTTTATTCCCCAATAATATTTAGAGCTTGACTTCGGATATTGTCAAATAGGTTAAGCAATTGAAGATATATAGCCATATTGGACCGACGTAAATCACTAACATATGCATTGATATTTTCTTTGGTCATTAGTTAGAGAGTTAGAAGATTAATATTAGAAGGATTATTTATCACCATAAGGATTGAATTCATCACCGTTATAAAGTTAAGGAGCTGATTATATTACAGTCTATTTTTATACGGGGCATTTTTTTTAATCTCAACTCCCCTGGGAAGAAAAACAAAGTAGAAATGTAAATAGATCATTGACACTTAAATCAAAACCCTATTGGTATTAATCTTGAAAGGTGTAGCTCAACTGATTAGATTTTAAATTTGTTTTTTAGAGGTTACCAGTGCATGTTACACAAACCTAAAGGTCACTAGATGTTTACATGGTCATTAACTTCAGGGCCCGTGAAATTAATCGAGATACATGCAAGTTGATCCAGACATCCACATTAATATAAAAAAAACCTATTGGTATTATGTATTTCTGAGTAAAAAATAATTTAAAAAACAACTATTATCATACTTCTAAATACCCTCTTAATAGTTAATATCTTATTTCATTACAATTTTTTCAAGGAGAAGTATTCATTCAATTTTTCTTTCTAAACAAGCAAGCAGAACTAGGTGATTCATGGAGAACCATAGAACAAGAATCGTCGGTGGCGAGAAGGGGGGAAGATGTAAAGAAGCGAGGGCAGCGCAGCGGAGAACGGATCAACATTAATTGCAATTTAATTGTGAAGCAAGCTCTGATTTGTAATAGTAAAATATTAGAGCAGCTCAAGAAAACGCGTGGAAGAAAGAAATTCTTTTAAAATAATTTCACATGACAGAGGAAGCAGGAATTGAAGACAAAGGAAAGGGATGCTGGATCGGGTCGGGTCTGTCCTCTTTTCATTTTTAAGGTTACGAGGAGTTATTTCAATCTCTCTATTCTCCTTTTCTTATGAATAAATAAATGTTTTTGAACAAAATTAAAGAGCCGATTAGATCGTTTTGCTAGTTAAATCTAGGTTTTTATTTTTATTAGTGTTACCTCGAGCATAAAAGATGCACTTGGTTTTTATACTTTAATTTTTACAATTAGAAAAAAATAAGAAATAAAAAAAAATAAAGGAGGAAGTCATGATTTTTTTTTTCGTTTGTTTTCTACTCTTTTTTTTTTTCGGGTTTGATCCAATTTTAGTGTCTAGAATACATGGATGATATACATCTCACGTACTTTAGTACAAATTGAATAAAAACTTAAGTTTGACTAACAAAAATATTTAAATAGCTCTTCAATTTTATTAAGAAACTCTGAGCACCGAATAATTTATTTAGTGGCTAATTCTATTTTAACCATTAATTTAAAAAAAAATTAACACCTTGAAGTATTCTAAACATAAATCTTAATTATTTTTTTTAATTTTTTTTATAGGCTTTTGGGTCTGGCGGTCATGCTAGATCCAAGCGTCTGGGTCTGCCAACCCGCGCCCAGGTCTGACATCACCCATAGTTACTAGGCCCAAGGCGCTTGGGTTGGCAACCCATGTTAGATCCAAGTAAAAAAAAAAAAACAAAGAGACCACAATAGTTGTCAGGATAGAGAAATGAAAGAAAAAACTCAAACAATCGATCACCAGCGACAATCCAACCGCGATGTCTACATACGACGCTCTATGTGCAAGAGGGCATGGCCGCAGATCTAGTGATACAACGGATGGATAGATTTGGCCACCGGAAAGTGTCTCAAGCACCTCTTTAATGGTGCGGATGCCGCCGCCCACTCGCTGGGGCGTGTGGAACACGCTACAACAGATTTTTGATTAAAAAATATAAAATACAATGTGAAAATACTAAGACGCCCCCATGATCCTCTTAATTATACAAAATACCCATGTAAAAATACTAAAATACCTCCAAAGGTAAAGCTTTTTTTTTGCCTTTCATGTGAATAAAATCGTTATTTACTTGTACTTGGAAATTGAGAAAACCTGATTGTCTTTGTGGAAGAAAATCAAAGAAATGTTTATCCACTCGTGAAAAGATGAGAAATTAAATGTGAAACTATTATTACAATTCACAATGAAATGTCTCTTGATCTACAGTGATTTCTCTACATCATTTAACTTTTGTTATAATTGAATAAAGACTTAATGAAATTTAACTAACAAAAATATTTAAATAGCTCTTCAATTTTATTAAGAAACTCTGAGCACAGAATAATTTATTTAGTGGCTAATTCTATTTTAACCAATAATTTTAAAAAAAATTAACACCTTTTACCCATAGTTTAATAAAGTTATAACTTCTATTAGACTTTTACTGCAGGAATGGCTTCCCGTCAACAGTTTTAAGACTTTTTTTTGTGCTAAATTAATATTTTTTGTCAATCAAAATTAAAGTATAAATAGATATATTTGAAGGGATTTTTAAAATTCTTACATGTCTACTAAGATCTAAAATATTTTCGCAAGTAGAACTAATTAAGTAAAAGGTATGTTTAAGAGTACGGTAGAGATTACGTTTCAGAATGATTTTCGCTTGAAATTGCATTAAAATAATTTTTTTATTTTTAAAATTTATTTTTTATATATACATCAAAACACTCCAAAAACACAAAAAAAAAAAATTAACACAAAAAAAAAATTAATTTTTTTTAAAAACACGGTTCAACCACACTTTCAAACACGCCTTAAAATCCACCTTCCTAAAAACAATTCTATAATGAGATTCAAGCATTATGTTTCGAATTGAATGAGTTTCTCCTTGACAGGAGCAAATAAATCCAACATATATTTCGAAAAATGTACACTTGACATAGCTGGTTTAGCTATGCAGCATATTGTATTAAGTGACTTGTGATTAAAGTCCACCTATTATAAATTAATATTCAATAGAGGGGCCTTAATTGATTAAAGGGAAAAAGGAGGAGCATTTAGCAACAAAAATATTTTCCATTGGCATTAGGGCCTTAATAGCTGGTTTCTTGAAAGTTTAATATTTTTTTTAAAATGTTTTTAAATTATAATAGGTTGTGAAATGATTTTTTAGATTAAAAAAACCAATGTTTGAATTTTCAACTATCAGGAATCTACAATATATATATATATTGGCTATTCTAATTTTTATTTTTAAAAATGTCATCCACCCTAATACAAAGAAAAAGAATTTTAACACTTACTATGTAAGGCCAGGCTCGCTAAGTCATCCGGACCCAACCACTAGGTTAGTTTATTCCTTATAATTTGTCCTTTTCTTTACCTTCAATATAAATAAATATAACTCTATATGGATTACTTAAAATGAATTATGCTTATCCGAGTGATCTTCAATTTTAATTTATATTCATTATGATATGTTATATGAAAAAATCCTGAAAGTTATTTAATTTTTATTTTTATTTAAAACATATTTTTGAAAAGAACTCGGATCATTTTTCGAATAACAAACAGCAGCTGCTATTTTTCACTCAACCCTTTCATTAGATTTATTTTATTTGTATTTTTTTATATTTTATTTTATTTTTTCTTGTGAGTATGAGTTCAGAAAAACAAAACTATTAAACTTATCCGAATTATAGCCCATGTATCAAATTTGATGTATTGTTCTAAAACATCATCTTCACATAGTTTTAAAAATAATTCAAAACAACAATATCTTAAAAAAAATGATTTAATAGGATTTTGACTAGTTCAACTATGTAATATTATGAATTTACTCCCAATTTCTATTATAAAAGAATTAGATTATAACCATTTTAACCATACTCATAGAAAAGTATGGGCAATTAAGCTAATTAACAAAAACTAAAGGGTGCGTGGAAATCATTGTTCACCTATATCTATTGTACTGTGAATTACAATAATAATCCATAATGTTTTATTTTTTAAAAATATATATTTTTTTATTTTATCTTTTAATATTTGAGTGGTTGGGAATTTGACTTTGTAACTTATTTCTTTTTATTTTATCTTTTTATAAGATTAGCATGATTTGCGAGTTTGTTAGGGCAACTAGGTTGCCCTTGTTTATGGGTTTGGTGAGATGTCTTTTTATTTTTATTTTTTATTGAACTTGATTTTTTATGGTCTATGGATTACAGCATTTTGCTTCTTTTCTTTCCTTTATTTTATTATTGAATTTTTCTTATGATTTTTTTAAAAATTTATTTTTGTTGATTTTATTTTTTAATATTAAGGTGGTTGAGAATTTGGCTTCATAATTTGTTTCTTTTTATTTTGTTTTTCTATAGAGTTAGCGTTTATACCAAGGTAATCCAAGTTGCCCCGGTTTATGGGTTTCGCGAGCTGTCTTCTTTTTTTATTATTGTTTATTTTTTTCTCATATATTTTTTTTAAAATTATTTTAGAGAAAAATCATGTTAATAAACTTTATAAAGTTAATAGATCTGTTCAAAGGTTTGGCTGGTTGACCTAGTTCATGAGTTTGACGAGTTTCACTTTTTTTTAGTTAATTTTTTATTTCATCCATAGATATTGGATTAATTGAGAATTTAGTTTCATAATTGATTTCATTTCGCTTTCTATGAGGTTATCACGATCTCAAAAAAGCATCTTAGTATTGGGTTTGTGTTTGATTTTGTGATTGTCTATTTTTTTATCATATAGTTAAATAAAAAATAGTTCTAAAAAAACAAATTATAGTCCTAATGGAGTCCATATTTCAATTTACAGGTTTAGTGTGCTAGCCCGAGTTACTCGATTCACAGGTATGACAAATTTAGCCACTGAACGAATATGCTTTTTTTGTTTTTGTTTTTGGTCCTTTAATTGTTTTAATTTTTTTTTCTTATTTCATCCTTCAATATTAAATTGATTGAGAAATAGATTGCATGATTTATTTGTATTTTTTCTATAGGGTTATCACAATCTCAAATAAGTGTCTATTTTTAGGTTAGTACTTAATTTTGTGAGCATCTATTTTTATCATATAATAAAAAAAATAGTTTATAATTTTTTTATTAAACCCAATAAAGTCCATAACCCGAATCACGAGGGGACCGGGGTCAATCCAATCTGTCATTGTCTCAATATTTAAAAACAAATGGTCATCTTAAAGTTTTTTAAAAGCTAAGTCTTGTTTTTACAAATCATTAAGATTGTATTTGAACCCTTAGAATCAATCGATTTAAGTTGAACTAGCTCCCACAGAGTTTAACTGGAAATTTGAGTTAGATTAAGAGTCAAGTCGGTAGATTTTAAAACTAACCCGTTTGATTAGGTTTAATAACACTATTAAAAAATTCTTCATACTTTTAATATTTATTTTACATTTAAAAAAAATTTAGTCTGACTCGCGAAATAACAGACACCACTAAAATAGTTATTATCTAAAGCGTTTGAAATACAAGAATAATAGAACTAGCAAAGATAGGATAAATGATTAAACTTTAAAGAAAAAATTATTTGGGGGCCCGAGAACCTGGGCCTTTTTATGGCTGGTCTCAGGATCAAGTCCCAGCCCACTTATCGAGGCCAGGCCTTGTAAAAAGGACTAGGGCTAACTTAGGCAACGTAAGAAACCGGCCCAGCCCATGAACAGATCTATCTACGAGTTACAGCTAGGATTAGAAAACACATTGTAGTAAAGGGATAAAGGGAACTTAATCAGGGGACTTTCGTGGACTTCTGTAAAATAATCAAATCAATTCAAACTATGATCATATAGATAATTAATTTCATGGATAGGTTACAAAATCGGTTGACTTGGTTAGATATTAGAATGCATCCCAAGGATAGATCTCTTATGATCTGAAATTCAAGAAAAACTACACATGCACAGACCCGATTTAATTCCAACACATGTGGGATTAAATTCTCATCATGTGCTACTAAAACTAATCAACTCATAGGAATGCTAGATCTTGTCTAAAAGTGTCTTAACATTAATCTTTCCACATATGGTAATAGTACAGAGTTAGGCATCAACAGTCCTTGAAGAAAAAATTACCGAATCCCAAGGTTAGCAGCTCTAGTATCGTTCTCTTTTAGCTGTTTTCTAAACATGAAAGAAAAACTACATACATGAATACATCAATCTACTTGTTTTGGAACTTGCCTCAGATTGGAGACAAGGGTGCCGCATCTGTAGAAAGGATAATCCCTTACACCTTCCAGGTGATACCTTCCACAGGACAAAACCTTGAGAGCTCTAGCCAATAAGCTGACCTATCTGAACAATTCCTAGGGAGACCGTGTGACTGAGGTGTTACTACTATCTATCACCTACGTACTTGTCCAGCGCAGAAATTGGTATTTCCTGAAAAGATGGTACAGAAAGATGCTTTAGTAGTTCATTAAACTAGCTAGAAGTGTTTTAGAAAGAGTGATGCTATAGTTTCACATCTGTACTCGTCAGATTGTTGAGGTCAGTTGGAATTCATTTATATGACTAAAGGCTGGAGGATAAATCTGTTGAACACTAATGTGAGGAATAAATGAATATCTTCATGAGTTTAGCAGCATTTCTTCCATTAGAACCATATGACACATTTCATGAATTTAACAACATTGCTGTCATAATTAGGACTATGTGCTTCTATGTTGCTCTCACATCAATTGGTCTGTGCCATTTTTTCTCCTGCAATGGCTTTCATTGTCGCTGCTCTGCTTAGATTTCGACTGAAAAATTGCTAACAAGTGGTAACGAATATGAATGGTCATGCAAGTTATACTTTAGTAAGAGTTATAGAAGGATCCACAAAATCGTCATCAGATCATGTTTATAACAACTACTTGAATATAGGAGACAACAATAGATAGCTAGAATTGATTTTGTATTTATTTGAATGTGTTTTACTATATCTGTAACTACATGACAGAAGTCTAGTATAAATAAAACTAGAAAACCACAAATGTGGTGTGGTGATTTCACAACATTTTCATGGTATCAGAGCTACCTTGCGGATTTACATCATTTGATCGATCCTATATATGGCTTCCAACACACCATTCTCCTCTTTGTCCTTCAACACTATGGTACATCTTCTAATCATCAAATCATCTTTTTCTAACTATCTCCTTTGGCGCAGTCAGGTACTGTCATTGTTGCAATCCCAACATCTCTTTGGATATGTTGATGGTTCTGTTACCAAGCCTTCTATAATTGATAGTTCTGGTTCTGAAAATCCAGAACTTGTTGAGTGGCAACAAACGAGCCAACTTCTGTTAAGCCTTCTACTCTCTTCCTTAACTGAGGAGGCCATGTCTACCGTGGTTGGATTATCTTCCTCCCATGATATTTGGTATACGCTGGAGAACACCTTCAGTCATCGTTCTTAATCCCATGAACAACGCCTAAAGGATGATCTGCAGCATATGAAAAAGAACTCACGTAGTGTTGTTGAATTTTCCCGTGAATTCAAAACTACTTGTGATCAGTTGGCTACTATGGGCAAATCTGTTGATGACCTTGGCAAACTTCACTGGTATTTGCGTGGTCTTGGTCCTGATTTCTCCACCACTCAGTTGTCACTTTCACTTATTCCATCATCTGGTCATGGGGGTGGATGACATTTTATGGGCTTAAACAAGCCATCAATTTTGGGATCATTTACATCAATATGGAATTCATCATCAAATGTCTTGTCCATATACTCCTTCACAAAATGATCGTGCAGAGCGCAACATAAATATATAACTGAAACTGGACTTGCTATGGTTTTTCATTCTCATGTTCCCCTAAAACTTAGGGTTGATGCCCTTAGCATTGTAAGTTTCACATCTAATCGGTTTCCCACGCCCACACTTCATGGCATGTCTCCGTTCGAGATACTATATGCCTAATTTTCATCATGATTTTCATTGCTTAGATTGTTTGACTAATCAAGTCTTTATCTCTCGACATGCTACTTTTGATGAACATACATATCCTTTTTCAAACATTCCTTACCTTGGATATATATCCAATTCCCCGACTTCTGCATTCCTTGAGCCAATTCCTTCTTCAACTAGCTCAGCCAAACGAACTTGAGGCCGCCCATTCATCCAAGCAACCCAATTCTTTATCACTTTTGTGCTCCTGTTTAAGTGACCCATGTATAAGTTTTGTGCCATCATCTGTTTTGCAGGATTCTATTACTGCGCCACCTTTGGCACATGAACAAGCCTTTGAATCCTCCTCGCACCCAACTAACGTGCATATATCATTATTGGATCCATCTTCTGTTGGCCTCAGTCTTCAAGTACTCATCCTATGGAAACTCAAGCTAAAAATGACATTTTTAAACCCAAACAACAGACTCATATTTGCACCGTTCCATATTCTACTCTACTTCATTCCTTACTTACTATGCGTGAGCCAAAAGGGTTTAAATTCATTGCCCAGCACACGGGGTGGATAGCCGCTATGGATGAGGAAATTCGAGCACTTCAACACAATCAAACATGAGATCTGGCACCTCGACCCGTGAAAATGTTGTGGGTTCAAAATGGGTTTTCCGAGTTTAAATTGCCTAAAAGCTTGACTTGTAGCAAAGGAGGTACACTCAAGTACTAGGTCTAAATTTTACAAATACTTTTATTTATAGTTATTAAACTCAGACAACTCGGTTGATCGATTTGATAGCTAAACCGCTCTAAATAAAATAAAAGACCGGCAAAAGTAAAAAAATGGTCAAACCAATCGACCTGTTGAGTCAATCTATGACCGGGGCGACTCGGCAAAACCAGTAGAGATTTGGTTTTTTTTATATGTTTTTTTTTTCTCCTAGCCACAGACCTATATTTTTTCGTATTTTTTAGTTGGTTACCTTTTCAAAATTTACTATATAAATACTAGAATAATATTTTATTTTTTTCAATATGGGATTTGAAGCCCTTTAATATATATATTCTATGTTCACAAGAAAAAAGTTATTTTTTCAATGTGAGATTTGAAACCTTTTAGTATATATATTATGTTCACCAAAAAAAAGTTATTTTTTCAATGTGAGATTTGAAACCCTTTAGTATATATACTCTATGTTCACAAGAAAAAAATTATGTTTTTTCAATTTGGGATAAAAAACTTTTTTGGTTTAAATACTTCAACTTAAAATGATAATATAATATCTTTTCAATGTGGGATAAAAAACCTTTTGAAAGAATATTTTAAACTTTATTATTTGTAACATGTATAGCTTATATTCACATGGATTGTTTCTTATTTTTTCATATGAAATATTAAAACTTCAAATATTTTTTTTAAAATTTTTTTCGGGTTGACCCAAGTTGACTCGGGTCAACCCGTGTAACCCGTGACCCAACCCCTTGGCTGGGTTAACCCTCGGGTCGGGTTTGATAACTATACTTTTAGCCCTGGTGTTAAGGCATCTACAATTTGGGTTGTTTTATCGTTGGCAATTTTCAATAATTGGCCTCTTTGTCAACTTGACGTTAAGAATGTATTTCTTAGAGGTTTTTTGCGTGAAAAAGTATATATGGAGCAACTACTAGTTATATTGGTTCCAGACATCCCTCACATGTGTGTAGGCTACGTAAAGAATTTTATGGGCTTAAACAAGCCCCTCGAGCTTGATTATATTGTTTTAGCTCTTTTCTAATTGATGCTAGATTTTCTTTTAGTCAATTCATCATTATTTGTTTTCTCAAGAGTGATAATTTAATTTATTTATTGTTGTATGTTGATGATATTGTTGAGATAAGCAACAATTGGATTCTTCTTGATGGCTTTTGTCATGACCTGATTCTCGGATCAATAACCAGCATATAGACCCTCCCTCTCTTGGGTTTCATACCCATATGAACTCAAACTTACATACAAACTTATTATTTAATAATTCAATCAAAGTTCAACATAACAATAATAACAAAATTTACTTCATAATATAATTTGATTGTCTTAATACAAGAGATAAATACAAACTTCTGTAATTGTGGAGCACTAACTAGACATAAAAGAAAAGTATGAATTATAACCAAAAGAGCATATTCTGAAGGTCCAACAAAAGTGTCATGCTAATAAGTTATAAGCCTGGAAAAAAAATGAGTGGGTGAGTTCAACAACTTAGTGAATAGATAATGTTCAATATACATACACAAGGTAATACAACAATGAGAAATATATATACACAATTATGGCTTTAGGTTCTTTTAGGAAAGTTTCTCAAATAGACGATAACAAGAATATCATTAGGTAAAGCTCGTCAAAAAATCAAAATGTTATGAACATGAGGCTCCGTACTGTGGAATGATCAATCCACACAGGTTGTTGACTTCTCCGATCAACTAGGGTTCAAATACGATGTGCACAAAGACTAACACTACCCTGTTAGCATGAGTATTTTGACCAATATACCATAGGTTCATATCATAATCAAACAGACATGTTCATATCTCAAGGTTGAACTCATGACATCAATCAAATAAGAAACTATTAATTCAGAAGTCAATTCAAAAGTATATATTGACTTATATCAAGAATTTATATTCAACAATTGATTATGTTTTATTGTAACAAAGGATAATAATCAACATATATATTATTAAGAAACATAATCTAATTCATATTAACAATTCAAATATGTATACTATTTCTCATGCATATAAAAAATTATCCACTTACCTGACTTAAAAGTAGAAATAACACGGAAGCAGATACTGAAGCAATACTACTGATGTCCCACAGATAGAATATCAAGATTATCTTAATACAAAAGGAGACATACTAAAAAACGACTAAAAATGAAAATAAAATTTATTTAATACACTTAACTAAGGGTCTAACTTATTACCCTATATGTTTATGAACCAAACTAGTTCTTTTGTCCTAAAAATTAAATGGTTTCCTCAAAATTAAATTTAAAATAAAACAAATCATAAAACTTGATAATAATTCACCAAATAAACCTCAATTATTCATCAAACAAATGTGAAAAACTAAAATTACATTTAGGGATCAATCTGGAATTTTATCATATTTTTAGGGCTCAAATTGTAATTTTATCAAATTGGATAATCAAACTAAAAATATCATAAATTCATAATTCATCCTTATTTATGTCCAGAATCTCGAATTATGCTATAGGGACCAATCTATAATTTTTTAAAGTTCAGGGATTAAACTGTAATTTTCACAATTTAAGGGACCAAACTGAAATTTTATAATTTTCAACTTCAAACCCAGATTTTTCCACAGATCACCTGCTGATTTACCAAAATATCTAACTCAATTTCATCATTTAAGCAAACCATAACTCAAAATCATCATCCTTGCCTAAAATCTTTTAAAATCAACCATTACCCATAACAATTAACCCATAATATTCTAATCAATTCATCAATCAAATCCAAAACAAAATCTTCAAACCTTAATCATCAACAAAACCAAAAATCAAAGATAAATAATACAATTATACACATCAAAGCATAAATCTTACATTTTAAACTTATTTTCTCTAACTCTCTTCTCCTTTCTTTATCTTTATCTCTTTTCTCTTCTTCTTTACCCTTTCTTCTCTCTTGTCGGCTCTCTCTCTTAAATTAGATTTTCTTTTTTTATTCTATTTATATTTTTTTATTTAATTACCACAATACCCCTATTCATTTATATCTACTTCTAAGCTCAAAGGGCATTGTTGCCTTTTTCTATTTATTTTTTCAAAACATCACAGCTTTATTGGCAAAATAACAAGGGAGTTTTCCACCAAGGACATGGGATCTTTAAGTTATTTTTTAGTCTTGGAAGCACATCAACATCCTACTAGTCTTTTTCTAAGTCAGATCAAATATGCCCATGACATTCTACAACATGCCCAATTACTGGACTGCAAACCAGTAGGCAGTCCCATGGTCATTGCTCATCATCTCTCTAGCACTGGTTTTGACTTCCATGATCCCTCTGTTATATTAGTCTCTTGTTGGTGCACTTCAATACCTCACAATCACAAGACCAAATATTGTTTATGTTATCGTTGTTGATAGTCAGTTTATACATAAGCCTTCACTTAATTATTTCCAGGCTATAAAAAGGATCATTCACCACATTAAAGGGACTCTTCAGTTTGGTCTAACTCTCACTCAAATCTTCTTCACGAGCTCTTCTCGCTTATTCTGATGCTGAATGGGCCAGATGCCCTGACACGAGACGGTTTATTTCTAATTAAGTATCTCCTTCCTTACCTCTAGTCATTCTTTGTGATAATCAAAGTTCAATTTTCCTTGCTGTCAATCCAGACTCACATAAACGATCTAAACACATTGATCTAGATTATCACTTTGTACTAGAATAAGAACAACTTCGGGTTCGCTACGTTCCAACTCATCTCCAACTAGCAGACATGTTTATAACAACTCCTTGAATATATGAGATAACAACAGATAGCTAGGTTTGATTTTGTATTTATTTGAATGTGTTTTATCATATCTGTAACTCTATGACAGACTAGAAAACCATAGATGTGGTGTGGTGATTTCACAACCTTTCCGTACTCGAATTAGTTGCAAAGGAGATTCATCATCCTAATCTCATCATCCACATTAATTCTCACTTGCTCTCACATCACGTTATGCAACTCTTTATGCTAGCTGTTGCTAGAGTTTGCATAATAAGAGCAAAATGAACAAGCATTCCTATTAAGCCAAGACAATTTGATGTGAGTAAACACAAACACAGACCTTCGACATGTATTCAATTTGTTTAGCTCTAATTTTAAATTTCTTTTGTTAGCCATCTGAAAATAAATACTAAGATGAGCAGAATTCCAGGCTTTTAAAGCTGACAAAGACCATAAATTGCAACCAAAATCGGAGTTTGTTTCCCTCTAGATATACATAACAAAGTCAATAATCAATTAAATATGCCCCATGGTTTCTGTTCCTCTGCGTTGTTTTCCCTTGCTAGTCAAACTCTCATGACCAAGAAAACAGACTGCGATTTAATAGTTGGTGAAACTAAGAGTGTATTCCGATGGCTTTGCCACAGCGTAGAGCATTAGAAGGAATGTCATATTCATTTGCAAGGCTGTGGACTTGAGTCCAGACTCTGAGATAGAATTGTTGCCCAAGATACTGCCTTTCCCATATTGCTGACCTCATGTTCCACATACCCTGGTTGTCTAATGAGACGTAAATAGCAGTCCATGATTTTGGGTACACCTGCAAGTAGGTGAAAGCTCATCAAGAAAATGAAAACAAAAGTAAACAACGGAAACAATTTGATAATAGGAATGCTTGATCATTGCTTTTCTAGTTTATAATGATATTATCCGAATTTGAGCTGCACAAAATGATAGAATGAAATTGCTTAGCTTCCTAAGTTGTGCATACTCAACCACGTAGACTGAATTCATGAAGCACGAGTAATAGGATGGTATGCAAAAAACATCGACTTAAAGTATAAGACGATGAACCGAGAAAAAGAACTGTAACCAGTCTCATAAACAGAGTTGTTCTTTAAGTATGGAAATTCTGAGTTATGGCAAACCACAAATAGCTTAGCAAGTACTACAGTTTTTGGAAAAACTTAAGGGTAATCATACAACAATTAGTCGGTTACAAGGAAAAGATGATGGTTTTGGAACTGAGAATAAAGCAAATGTTTCTGGCAATGAATCTTTTACCTTTTTTTTTCTCCTTTTACACGAGTGAAGAACAGGTTTGTGTCTTGCCACATGAAACTAATGAATTTTAGTATTTTATCACATGCAATTAGTAGGCGAGCCATCTGTCATCTGCCATACTGATCCAGGAAAACAATCTAATGAGAACATCTATTTATTTTACCTGAACAGTGTGTCTGGTCAGAGCATCAACTAGATTGTACATGCTTCTCTTGGCCGAAGTCCACTGGCCATTACCATAACTGTATATGTGGTAAAGTAAGGATTAGAGTCTCCTTATTGTGCAAAAATTATATATATCAAAATGTTTCGTAGTTACCCAATAACCCAGAAATCATAGCCGTCAAGATGCCAAGATTGCATAGTTTTTTCATCATTTTGAAAAACAACTTCAAGAAAATCATGGAGGTTGGCAGACATAACAGAGGTAGATAAGAATGCAGCACCACCAGAAGGAGAGCTTTCGATGGAATCCACACTAAAGACTCCAGGGATGCCAAAGTAGTCAGCCAGCTTCAGTGGGGTATCTGAATTAATATAGGATACCCTGTTAACTGCATAGCGCTGCTTTCCATTTATTAAAGGAGCTGAATTAGCCAATTCAATGGTCTTTGTTGGTGTAATCTTTCCATAGTGATATGAGCCCTGAGGATTTGGCCTGGCAGCACTCGCTGTCAAATTCCACCTGTAAGAAAAACAACAATGAAATGGTGAGAAACAATCATTCTACTCGAATATCAAATGAATCAACTCAACTTGTGCAGATGAAAGACAAGCTCAAATTTTCTGAAGTTTCATATACTTGTAAGTTCGTGCTTGCATCATGGACCCATGATATCCGTAAGACGGAGCCGCCGGCAAAGGTCCAGAGGCTGGCGTCCGAGAGTTTGAGTAGTGTAAAACTGCTGTTGTTGTTAGAATCTTCCTGTTAAAACGTGTAGATGCAATGATGTAGTAATCCTTTGGAGCCTGGTTTAAGGTTACTAAGACAGCAACGGATTGGCCAACATGCACATCAAGCGAGTCATATATGTTCTGAACAGTGTGAGATCCTTCAACCTCAACTAACTTCATGCTGTGGCCCTGAATTCTGAAGTTTAATGAGGTTGACATCCCCATATTTGAAATCCTGAACATATAGGTTTTACCTGAAGATAAAAGGCAAATATTGTTGGTAAAAATAATTGTGAAAGAGTATGATTAGAAAGGTTTAAATGTTGAATATCATGAAAGGAACCAAGAAAATTATAGTGCAATGTATGACCTTGATCACCACTGAAGGTAGAATAAGTTTGGCCATTTATAAGTACTCCGTCAGGAAAGGGAAGAGTTTTGCCTGAGTCCAAGTATGCTTGTAAGGTCTGTAAAATAAAAACTGATTAACATGGACGGTGGTGCCAAGACAGGAAGACAGACTTCCAAAAGAAGCTATGACATTTGCACAGGAAACTTGGTCCAAGAAACGTGTAGAACTAATTTATTAAACCACTGCTCTATGGCATCAGGGCCCTGAAATGAATCATTTCCAGCCATATAATGATCAAGATTCCACCTAATTGACATGATTTTCAGAAAACTCATGGTTCAATAGGTTGTGTTCCAAAGGAAAAGGAAACCAAAACATAGCAGCTTGTAAACGACAATAAATCTCGAGTGATATCACATCCACCAAGGGGAGGCATATTTCCCAAAGCAAGAAAGAAAAGAATTCAGTCATTTCGGTTAATCTCAGAGAAAATTGGAGTAAAATTCATAATCACAGGCTCTCATCACCCGGTTGCTGTTCTGGGCAATAGGCTAATGGTTTGGAAGCAAATAAAAACAAAAAATACACCCAAATAACACAACTCAAACATCATAAAACATGTATGTTTCAGCATTTGCCTATATGCATGCTAAAGCGTGTCAATGGGAATGTCTTGGTACTGAACAAAATATCAGGACTGGAATTTTTGAAGAAATACAGAACGTATCTAGATAGTAAAGAAAAGAAAAGAGAACACCTTCAAAGTAAAAGAAAAGTAAATGTTGCTTACCTTGTGGCTGGTCTTGTACCAATCACCAATAAGTAGAGTGAAATCGCCATCAGGAACAGGAAAAGGAATTGGGATCCTCGGTCTCTCATAGATATTGATTGCCCCATATCCTCCAGCAGCTCTGTGCAACAGAGTTGATGGGAAGTATGTGAAGGAACCAATTTGATCCTTGGTTTGGAATTTGTAAGTGTAGTTAGAGTTGGGAGGGATGGGACAATTGGTTCCCAGCACTCCATCTTGCCATGAGTTCTTCCTTTGTTTAATTCCATTCCTAGTTGTTACAAAACAATTTCTCAGTATGCAATGCTTTCACTATCAAAAATCCAAGAGCAATGCAGATACAATTTATGCCTCCAAAGTTGAACATATCAAAAAATGAAAAGAAAGAAGAAAGTGTAGTAGTTAACCCAAGAGACGATTCATTCAAGAAATGCAGTGACAAGAGAAAAACCACCCACCATGTCAACAGGAAAGGCTGATCCAGCTTGTTAAAGAGGTTGAGGATAATGTTGTCATTAGTGACCACATCAAGCCTAGGACCAGGAAACTGGCCATTGATAAGGATAACCTGCATGGACAAAACCCAGAAACACACAACCTTCCATTTTAAGAAAAACCTAAATCCAAAATTATCACAAACAGTATAACGGAGCAGCAGCAGCAGCATGAGTTACCAACCTGTTGGGGCACATCAAGAAGTTTAACAGTCCCATAAGTGACAGTCCATGTATAATACCTATAAGGGTCATCTGCATTCACTAAAGAAGCACTCAAAACAGCCAAAACTCCACATAACAAGTGAAGCAAGACAGCATTTCCCATTGGATCTGCAAAAATAAAAAACGCCATGCAAGTGAACCAATGCCACCAAAGTCAGCTATAAACAAAAACAAAATGAGACATAAGACTTCACTCTCATGGACTACAAGTAAAAGATTGAGAAAGGAACATTACTAGTTACTGGATTTGAGAGGGATGACAGTTGTTCTTAGGTGGTGACAATAATAATCTGATAGAAGTGGATTGGTGAGGTCAGGCTTTAAATAAGGACAGCCCGCGAAACAGAGCTACACCACTCGATGTTTTTTTTTTACCTTGCATTAAACTGAGCTCATACATATTCGGCGGATTTCACGCGTTCACGCGTTCTAATCATAATCTCTTTAAACCAAAGATTAAATCATTTCTTTTCTTTTCTTTTCATGCAAAAAGTAAGTTTAGTTGTGATTTGAAAGGAGATCATACCAAAACCATCCTCTAATTGCGCTCACCAGCTTTAATCTTTTTTTCTTTTCTTTTTCCGCTTGAATTGTCAATTTTTGTTTTTTTCTTTGTTCTTTAGTACTTTTTTTTTTAATTACTAGTAATGATCAATTGGAGTTATATTTTCTCTGTTTTCACTGTCTTTCATCTCAAAACAATCACGCTGGTCCTCGATGCTTTAAAATATTTCACTAACAACAATAATAAAAGACAACGCTTGCATTTGCTCATAGCTTGCTTGACGCAGTACTTGACTCCAGCTAAGTGAAGGTTCAGATGAAATTCAAACTGGATAGTGCCCATTAAACTCGGACATGACTGACCAAACCTACCTAAGAAAAAACCTTACTGAATTTCAGGAAGGTGTTACTAATGCCGACATGTTCTCTTATAGTTCCATATCTCTCTGTATTGAACCAACAAGTCATGCGCTCGACAGGTTGCATCTGCCATATAGCTTCTGCCCAGAAAGAATTGCACAGGTCAAGTGCCGGTTGCCCATGATTGAAGAGTCTTTTGAAGTGGAAGAGGAAGTTTCCTTGCATCCATTAATCCATTACAAGAATATCCATTGAGGGTTCTTTTTAAGCAGAAAATTTATCCAATGACTTGTCTCTAGTGAAATCTATACTGGAAAAACAAAAGGGAAACCTCAGATTTGGGTCCTATCTATAACCCTATTCTCAATTGAGTCTCTAAACTATATTTTTCATCAATTGGGTCCCAATCACATTTAGTATCCTCATTTGGTCCATCCATCATAAAAATAAACCCAATATCGTCTAAAACCTAGAGTCGGGGGATTCAATTGAGGAAATTCTTTGTCACGTTGACTCAAGAAGGATCCAATGGGATAAATCGGGACTCGTTTGTTTAAAATTTAGTTGGGGACCTAATTGAGATAAGAGTTATACATTGAGGACTAATATGAGGTAACCACGAAACAAAAGCGAGAGGATCCGTGATGAGCGCCCACGTGAGATGTCGGCGATTGGGGTTTAAGCTTTTGACTCTAAAACAACAAGTGGGTACCACACGTATTTACCATTGCGCGTGACACATCGTTCAAAGAAAAAAAAAATAGGGAGAGAGAGAGAGAGAGAGAGAGAGTGGAAGAAGAGGTAGAAGAAGAGAAAATTGGCCACAATTTTGCGGTGGAGCCGTGCCCCTGCCTGTGACCATTGATGAGCCATAATTTTTTCTGCATGAGAATACGGGTTTTAGGTGGGGATAGTGGGGACCCTTCCACCGTCTAAAGCCTTCTCTCTGCCCCACACTACCTGAGCCAATGGGTAGTGCTTGATGGGGATCGTCATAATTTATTTTTCTTTATAGCACTAGGGGAAAAAAAATAAAAAGGTGCTTGAATGCACTCATTATGTATTACATTACAGAAAACTCTAAATTATGTGAGTAAAATATGGAAGCAATCCATGGTCCACGATGAAAACCTCACTTTACTTTCAAAGAAACCTTCCATTTAATTATCACTAAGGGATAAAATAGTTTTTTTATTGGGACACATTAATCATTTTCTAACTAAATGGGGTCAGATTTATCTTTTATACCTGGTTATTAAATCCGGTCTGGCGGGTCGACCGGGAATCCAGTCAATCCGGTGGCTGGACCGGTTCGAGTTTAATAAAAGACCGGTCGAGGCAACAACCCGGCAAAACTCGATCACCCAACAGGTCAACTCATGACCCGGGGCGAGACCTGGTGTTTGTTTTTTTTTCAAATATGGGATTTGAAACCCATTGGTTTCAAATATGAGATAAAAAACTTTTTGGTTTAAATACTTCAACTTAAAGGAATAGCATATTATCTTTTCAATGTCCCCAAGGAGCGTAGCGTGATGGCAAAGGGCTTGAGATCTGCACAGCAGGTCTCGTGTTCGAGTCAGAGCGTGCACCTCTTGTAAGAGCCTGGGACAGCCGGGGTTTTACTCGCTCACCTGGGCCCACAAAGTGCGCTTTCCGGGAAGTGAGGTTTCCTCGAATCCAAAAAAAAAAATATTATCTTTTCAATGTGGGATTTGAAACCCTTTCGTATATATACTCTATGTTCCCAAGAAAAAAGTTATGTTCTTTCAATGTGAGATTTGAAATCTATTAGTATATATACTTTACGTTCCAAAGAAAAAAGTTATTTTTTCAATGTGGGATAAAAAAACTTTTTGGTTTAAATACTTCAACTTAAAAGGATAATATAGTATATATTCAATGTGGGATTTGAAACTCTTTCGTATATATACTCTATGTTTCCAAGAAAAAAATTGTGTTTTTTCAATATGAGATTTGAAATATATACTTATGTTCTCAAGAAAAAAGTTATGTTCTTTCAATGTGGGATTTGAAATCTATTAGTATATATACTCTATGTTTCCAAAAAAAAAGTTATTTTTTCAATGTGGGATAAAAAATGTTTTTGGTTTAAATACTTTAACTTAAAAGCTTAACATAATATCTTTTTAATGTGGGATAATTTTTTTTTTAAATATTCTTTTAAACTTCATTATTTACAATATGTATAGCCTATATTTACATGGATTTTTTTATTAATTTTTTCATATAAAATATTAAAATTTTAATTTTTTTTTTTAATTTTCCGGGTTGACCTGAGTTGACTCATGAAACCCGTGACTCGGCCCCTTGACCGGGTCAACCCCCAGGCCGGGTTTAATACTATGCTTTTATATATTTTTGGAATAGTGTAATGCTTAAATATTTTAAAATAGTGTTATGTAGCATTGAGAAAAAAATTGAGAGTTCCTACAAATATTTATAAATATAGGGTCTTGTTAAGAAATATATTTATTTTATTTTATTTTATTTATTAAGAGTAAAATAATATTTTTAGTTTAGTCTATATATAATCTCTTTGTATTTAGGTTAAAACAAAAACTTCTAAATAAAGTGATCTATGAAACCCTAGCCTTTCCCCTTTCTTATGTTCGTATTTTCTCTTTGTTTAATTTTATATTGTTTAACATGGTATCAGAGCATGGTTTTATGGAACGAGGTTTAATCTTAAACACAGCTTTCATCTTCCCTTCAGTTTCTGCAATCTGATATTTGTGTTTTGTTTCTGCAAATTTGGTATTTGTTCTTCCTTTCAGTTTTTTCAATTTAGTATTTGTGTTCTATTTTTGCAACTTTCTTTGGAGTGATCATATAACTTTGAGAATATATTTGTTCAGTTTTTGTGATATTTGTTCAATTTCTGCAATTAGGTATTTTGTTCTTTGCTTCCTTTTCGTTCTAGTTTTTCTTTGTTTGTTGATTATGGCTAATGAAAAAGATGATTTTGCTTCAGTTTGTGAGTGTGAGGTTGGATGGAAAGAACCATTCATATTGGAGTTATGTAATGAAAAAAAATTTTAAGGGTAAAAAGATGTAGGGATATGTTAGTGGAACTTATGTGATACTTTGGAATACTGATGTGGGGTATGGTGCTTTGATAAATGCATAGAAAGCAAACAATGCAAAGATTATTACTTGGATTAACAATTATGTTGAGCATTATATAGGTATGTAGTTGGCGAAGTATGAGACAACAAATGAGGTTTGGGGTCATCTACAAAAGTTATTCATGCAATCAAATTTTGCAAAGTAGTATCAATTAGAGAATGACATGCGAGCTCTTCACTAGAAGAATATAAGTATTTAAGAGTTTTATTCTGCTATGACAGATCTTTAGGATTAATTGGCTTTTACAGAATCGACAGAATTAAAGACATGTGGTGCCTATATTGATCATAAAGAGCAGCAATGATTGGTACAATTTTTAACAGCACTTCACAATCATTTTAAAGGACTTAGAGGTTCAATTTTGCATCATTCGACATTGTTTTCTATTGACTCTGTTATCAGTAAGTTATTAGCTCAAGAAATACATCTTCAATCTTATTCTAAAAAGGAAATTATTTTTGCTTCGAATCGTTCTGTACTAGCAGTACCCTCTAAGTCATTCTCTAATCAATAAAATAAGCCTTACACAAGGGTTTCCTTCAATAAGTTCTATAAGCAGAAAGGTCATTGGAAGGCTTAGTGTCCCAAGTTAAGACAGCAGAATCAAGCTTGGAAGCTTGACAGTTAGTCATAATCTAATGCTCATAGACCACCTCATGGTTATAAACCACCACACCACAATACTGAAGCAGTAGTTTCATCATGCTCTATCATTGATCTTAGTACTTCGGTCGAGCAATTTCAGAAGTTTCTCTCCTTACAACCACAAGCATTATCCACTTCTTCTCTCGTAGGATAGTTTCCTCGTAGTTCCTCAGGTATGTCACATTTTGAATGGGTCATGGATTATAGTGCTTCATATCATATGTTTTCAGATTCTTTATCTTTTACTTATGTGTCTCATTTGCCCTCTATTCCTGTTATAACTGTTGATGGCACTCTCATACCCTTAGCAGGTGTTGGTTCTGTTGTCACACCTCACTTGTCTTTCCCTAATGTTTATCTTATTTCGATACTTAGATTGAATTTTTATTTTGTTGGTCATTTATGTGATTTTGGTGATTATTTAGTTATTTTTCCTTTTCTTTTTGTTATGTACATGATCTGCAATCTTAGAAGCTAATTGGGATAGACCGTAGGGAGAATGAACTATATATTTTAGATGAGTTAAAAGTGTCAATTGTTGTTGCTGCTATTACTGTTGATTTGTCTTGTTTTTTTCTGTGTCCTTTCTCTTCTAGTTTTTATTTATGGCATTCTTATCTAGGTCATGTTTCGTCTTCTCGTTTGAGATTTTTGGCATCCATAAGAGCTTTAAAAAATTTACAAACTTGTGATATTTCTGATTGTAGTGGATGTAAACTGACAAAATTTTCTGTTTTACTTTTTAATTGAAGTATTTTTGTTTCTTCTTCCCCATTTGACTTGATTCATTTTGATGTATAAGAACCTTCTTCTATTGCCACAAAAGAAGGGTCTCGATATTATGTTTTTTTCATTGATGATCATACTCGTTATTATTGGGTTCATCTAATAAAACATCGTTCTGAATTCTTTGAGATATATACAGCCTTTTGAGCTTTTATCAAAACTCAATATTCTATTGTTATCAAATGTTTTAGGTGTGATTTGGGTGGGGAATATACCACTAATAAATTTCATGAGTTGGTTGTCTTAGATGGAACCATTCACCAAACTTCATATACAGATACTCTTGAGCAAAATGGAGTTGCTGAAAGAAAACATAGGCATATTATTGAAACTACTCGTTCTCTTTTATTGTCTGCTTAATACAATTCCATATTCTTATATTTCAGGTTTTTCTCTTTTTAAAAAGTTATATGGGTGTCCCTCTGATTATTCCTCCTTTAGAGTTTTTTGTTGTACTTGTTTTATTGTTTATCCTCATGTAGAACGTAGTAAGTTGTGCTTTTGATTTGCTATTTGTGTCTTTTTTTATCATGGTAAAGGTAAAAAGGGGTATCATTATTTTGATCCAATAACTCATAAACTTTATGTGTCTCGTCATGTTGTTTTTTTATTTTTTGCATATACCTTTCTTTTCTATTCTATCCACTACTCATAGCTTGACTAGATCTGATCTTATTCATATAGATCCCTTTTCTAAGAATTATGATAGTTTATCATCTCAAGTTCCTAGTACCTCAAATACTCCTCCTTATGTTTGATCAATTCATATTGATCATTCTGTAGGTACTGACACTTTATTCTCCGACACACTTGAAGCTCTATTCTTCTCTACAGTCCTTCAAGCTCTGTCTGAGACTGTGGATCTACCTTTCTGTCAATCCATAAGCATTCATAAGTCTATAAAGTTATCATATTTTGTTTATTCTTGTTATTCTTCATCATTTACTTTATTTTTAGCTTTTATTCATTATCTCTCTAAGCCCTCTTCCTATAAAGAGGCAATTTTTTATCCTTTTTTGCAGCAAGCTATGGATGAGGAATTTTCTGCTTTGTATAAGATAGATACTTGAGATTTGGTTCTTCTACCTCTTGGTAAGAGTGTTATTGGTTGTTGTTGGGTGTATAAGATCAAGACTAATTCTGATGGGTCTATTGAGCGATATAAAACTAGGCTGGTTATGAAATGATACTCTCAACAATATGGTATGGATTATGAGGAGACATTTGCCCCTGTTATAAAAATGACTACTGTCCATACTCTTATTGCTATAACTTCAGTTCGTCAATGATATATCTCTCAACTTGATGTTAAAAATGCCTTCTTGAATGGAGATCTTCAAGAATAAATTTATATGGTGCCCCTTACTAGTGTTTCACATGACTCTGGGTATGTTTGTAAGCTTAAAAAGGTATTATATGGTCTCAAATAAATACCTCATGCTTGGTTTGAGAATTTTCTGTTATGATCTCTTCTCTTAGATTTGTTTTCTAGCATTTATGATTCTGCTCTTTTTATTAAGTGAACTAATACAAGTCGTATCATTATGTTTTTATATGTTGATGACATAATTATTACTGGTGATGACATTGATAGTATTTTAATTTTAAAGACAGAGTTAGATAGACAGTTTGAAATGAAAGATTTGAGTTATCTTCGACATTTCTTGGGTATTGAGGTAACTTACTCACCTAGAGGTTATCTTATTTCTTAGTTGAAATATGTTGTAAATATTCTTAAACGGGCTAAACTTATTGATAATAAGATTGTAGATACTCCCATTGAGGTTAACATAAGATATTCTTTTTATTATGATTTACCTTTGTCAGATCTTACTTTATACCTTACTATTGCTTGAAGCTTGATATATCTCATTATTACTCGTCTAGATATTACATATGTTGTTCATGTTGTTAGTTAGTTTGTTGCTTCTCTTACTACCGTTCATTGAACAGTTGTTCTTTGTATTTTGCGATATGTCAAGGTATAGTCTTTCAAAGTCTTTTACTTTCATCCATCTTTTTCTTGGAGTTGTGTGCATACTATAATACTGATCATGATAATGATCCTACAGATCATAAGTATGTTACTAATTTCTGTATCTTTTGAGGTGATTCTCTGATTTATTAGAAGAGCAAGGAATAATCTATTGTTTCTCAATTTTCAACTAAAGTAGAATATCGTGTTATGACCTTTACTACCAAAGAGATTGATTGGTTATGTTGGTTAGTTGCAGATATGAGAGTTTCTCTTTCTCATTTCACTCTCATGTATTGTGACAACCAGAGTTCTATTCAGATTGCTCATAATTTGGTTTTTATGAACGAACTAAGTATATTGAGATCGATTGTTATCATCTTAATAATGGCACCATTAATTTTCCTTTTGTCTCTTCTTCTTTGTAGATTACAAATTTCTTTACCAAGTCGCATTCTATTTCCTTTTTTATTTGTTGGCAAACTATCAATACTTATAGTTTTCGCATTGTGAGTTTGAGGAGAGATGTTAAGAAATATAAGTTATTTTGTTCTATTTATTAAGGGTAGACTAATATGTTTATTTTCTTTTTAGTTTAGCTTATATATAATCTATTTGTATTTAAGTTAAACATATTCATTCAGATTATAGTGATCATGCAATATCAATGAAACCTTAGCCTTTTCCTCTCTTATTTTTAAGGATAATCATTTTAGATTCGGTTCGGTTTTTACATATAAAAACAATCAAATTAAAATTTTGAGAAAAAATAATAAATAAACCGAAACTGAATCCAATCGACCGGTTTCAGTTCAGTTTGGTTTTTATGTCAAAACTTGAGAAAAACCTATATTGTTTTTTGGGCTTTTTTGTCTTTCTAATGGGCTTTTAATGGGCTTTCTAATGGGCTTACCATTAATGTTAATATTGTCTAATTGTTTTATAAAATTCCACAGTATATTTAATTTTTTTGCCACTAAATATTCATTTATATTAAATTGTTAGTGTTAATCTTGTGTTTATTAAGTTTTTTTGCCACTAAATATTCATTTATATTAAATCATTAGTGTTAATCTTGTGTTCAATATGTTTTTTGCCTTCCTAATATTTTTCTTTTCTTTTGTTTGAGTGAGCAAGACTCCTGTTGCAGAATAGTTTAAATAACATACGCCAATAAGTTAAAATCCAAATTAAAAAGCATTATCTTCAAATGGTTTAAAAAAACAACAAATAACATTGTCATAAAACACTCCAAGCCTAAAAAAAATAAATCTTCATTGTGCGCATCATCTCTAATTATCATCCATTGCTAGATGTAACTTTCCACCAAATTGTACAAAATAAAAAATTAGACATGTTAGAATAAAAATACATTAATTAACAAATCATAAAATAAAAGATGTAAGTTTATAAGAAAAATTACCTGATTCAAGGTTTTTGTAGGTTTCAAAATCATTATTCAAGGTTCTAATATCAGTTGGAATTGGTCCATGATACAACTAATTTTGACAATAGATAAGTGTTTGAATAGTTGCTAGAGATAAAGAACTTTGAAATTGGTCAAGTATACGACCGCCTATGCTAAAAGTTGATTCAGAAGCTAAAACATGTTGTGCAACCTTCGAAAGTATCTTATATTTTGAAGCATTACTCTTCCACCAACCTAAAATATCTAATTTATCATCATTAAGATCCTCACAACTATCAATTAAATACCTCTCAACCTTATTTCTATTTTTCACACTATCTTCCTCCTGTAAATGCCTTTTGAATCGAGCTAAAGTGTTAATATCTACCTCCATGTCATCAATAACATTATTAACATTTTATTTATACCTATTGTCATCCATCACTTTATCGGCTTTCAAATAAAACTCATACAAGCTCACGAAAACAAATTTCACATATTTCAACTTGAGACGTGGATCCAAAACATTAGCCACATATAATAAATTTTTTTGATTTACTTCACAACCCCAATACTTTTCAAACTTTAACATCATGTTCATCGTCATTCCACTTAAAAGATTATATTTATTTTTACACAATTGCAACAAGTTTGTATGCATGCAAATCAATTCATTGAAGAAAAAATTTGATGTGACATGCAATGAGTCAGAAAATCTTAATGTAACCATGTAAAAGATCTTTAAGAACTTCACCAAAGTTCTAGCATTTTCCCAATCCTCCCAACTAGTTGGCCCTATTGTTTTTTTATTCCCTTTTGAATCAACCTCCAAAAAGTAACTCATGTACCTGGATTCACTTTCACCTAATCTCACAAACACATTTTAAAACTTTTCAGAAGCTTCTAACATAAGATAAGTTGAATTCCATCGAGTTGCAACATCCAAACACAATGATTTCTTACACTTTATATGCAACTTTTCTACACACTTCTTAAATTCAAGTTGCTTAGAAGTGATGATCTCACAAACCTAATTGAATTTTGAATCTTAACAACCAAAATATTAATCTCTTTCAAGTCATCACACATAATGAGGTTTACAATGTGTGCACAATATCTAACATGCAAATGCTCATTTAACAATATATTAGACTATTAGTTAGTCAATCTTTCATCACATTCTTTAAATATGAAATAATCATATTATTAGAGCTTGCATTGTTTATTGTAACAGTCAAAAGTTTATCAATCCTCCACTCTAATAAACAATTCTCAATAATTTGACCAATTGTCTCACCCATATGATTGAAAACTTGATAAAAATTAAGAATTTTTTTATGCAAATTCCACTCATTATCAATCCAATAAGCCATTAAGGACATATAGTTAATGTTTTGAATTGATGTCTATGTATCTGTTGTTAAGTATAATCGTTGACCCCTAAGAGTTGTCCTTAATCTTTTCTTCTCTTCAAAATAAAGTTTCAAACAATCTCTCATAACAGTGAAACGAGAAGGAATGTCAAATCTAGGTTGCATGGTTCTAGAAAATAATCTTAATCCCCTACTCTCCACAAAATTAAAAGGCAACTCATCAATTATAACCATTTTTACTAGTGATTGTCTACATTTATCATAATTATAACATATTGCTTTAAGAGTGCCTACTTTTCGATCTCCCAATTCACCCTCTTCTTTCTTAGGTTTTAATACTATTTTTTTTTTTGCTTTTTATCAACCATAAAATGAAACTTTTTGCATACTTTTAAATGACTCCACATATTACTTGTCCCATTAAAAATAGTATGACATGCATAATCATTTCCACAATAATTACATTAAGCTTTAAAGGTTTTAGGATCACCATCAAGCTTTGTAAAGTGATCATAATTTTGTGACTTTTTCTATCATCAACATTTCTTTTCCTTGATGTAAGGACTTGAGGCTGTTTACCTTTATTATCTGTGGTGGATCCTATAGTAGTTGATGTTGGGTTAGTGTTTGAAGTTGGGGCATTGATTGATGTTGGGGTAGTGCTAGTGAATGAAACATTTTGATTTTGAAGGTTTTCCATCTGTAATTACCAAATGAAAACATGTTAATATTGTTGTAATAGAAAATGTACACTGTATATCTTGCAAATTAAAACATTACCAAGCTGTTGACATATATACAACTCAGACTATTCACAATTATTTAATGTATTTAAGAACTAGAGAATCACTATTTTGCTTCGTTATGGTCAATTTAACTACATTTGAAATTGAAAGCCTAGACTGAAAGACCGGATTCATGGAATAAAATATAGGTAGATTTCATCATTTCAGTTTGCAAAATGCTTGTTAGATGCAATGCTTGGTATTTAGCAAGATGTGACCAAATTTAAACAACTAGATAGAAAGTTTATATGTTAAAATAAAATTAGGTCTTTTCTAGGTCAATCACGTTGTGCCTTCACTTTTTTAGCTGACCAATTCATATAAAAATCAACTTCAACTTGATTTAGTTTAAATTAGAAAAGCTCAAATCAACATGCCTTCAATTTTAATTGCAATACATTGAAATATTAATAACGTTTGCAAACTTTTTTTTTTATATAAAAAAAACAATGTTAAAATATCATTTTCTTGATTTCTTTAAAAATAAACTTAGATTTTCACATTGTGTTTTTATTTTCTTAGTTGATCAAGTCATATAAAAATCAACTTTAATATGGTTTAATTTAAAACCAGGTCCTATAAAAATCAATTTTAATATGGTTTAATTTCAAACCGGGTTAGAGAAAAGATCAAACCAACATGTCTTTGATTTTAATTGAAATACATTGAAATATTAACAACGCTTGCAAATACTTTTATTTTGGCTATTTAAATTAGCTTTTGATGTGACTTGCTGTGAAGTGCACGTAACGTAAGCTAACTACGAATTGTAATATATGGGCCTTGAGTCTTCCTGGAGTTAAAAACGCCGAGGTGAAGAAGAAGAGGCTTTGAGACTGGGCTTGGTCTATCGACCTTGTAGAAAACTTATATCAGGCCAGGCATGCTTGTGTTTAAATGAATTCTGGAGCTGGATGGATGCTTTCAGTCGACAGCTAGCCTTTGAGCTCTAGGCTGCTAGCTAAAAGAACCGAAAGGTCAAATATATATTAAAACAAATGTAACCAGTGTTCCATAAGGAACCAAATCGCCCATCATTCACTCTTTATTTGAATGAATTAAAATCGGTTCCTATGTGCTCATGTTGGAAAATCCTGTGCTCCCACGAGAAAACTATGGGTCGTATGGATATATATCCTATATCTGAAGTGTTGCTGTTAAGGCTGCAAGACCTCCACGTTTCTTTATACGTGTAAACCTAGCACATATTCTCCTTCTTTACCTTACCAAGAGACAATCTTAACAAGATTTGATTTGGATACCAAAAAAAAAGAAGAAGCAGCAAATCCAAGTTGAAACCTCAACTTGATTTCCTTACATGTCGACTTCTTCAAAATCTTCGCCCGTGTCATATGGTAATTAATCATAAACTCTTTAAAATACAAATTAATGTTTTTTGGCCTCACTTGCTGTTTTAACTTGATCCAGATACTGTAAGAGATGTGTTCTTGTGGAGGAGAAAGAAGCTGAGTTTATTGGTTCTTCTAGTCTCAACAGCTACATGGGTTTCGCTTGATGTCTATCAATTCAATCTCATCACTGTTGCTTCATGGGCTGCCATGTTTGCTGTTACTTCACTGTTCCTTTATGGCAACATAGCCAGGTTTCTCCGCAAGTAACTATTGTTAACCCATCTCTTTTTCTTTCTTCTTTGTTGCTATGTACAAAACTTTCAAGAAGTAAGGTTGTTTTTGGGCTATCTTCAGAGAAGAGCCAGATTTGTCCGGCTTGGAGATTTCAGAGCAGACAGCTATTGAAGCTGCACGCTCCGTTCGACAATCGATAGAAGAGGGAGTTCGGTGGATGTGCCATGTGAGTGCAGAGAGAGAACTGTTTCTCTTTGCTCGTGTAGTTGCTGCTCTGTGGTTGCTCTCTTATGTGGGAAGCTTCTGGGATTCTCTGTCACTTCTTTACATAGGTAACAATTTATGCATAACTGTGACACGCATGAATACACAAGCAAGCTAAGCTTATAGTTGCATCGCTCGTGATTGCGCATGAATATAGAATATATCTCCTCCAAACATAAATATAAATATAAAAGAGTCTTCAACTAATTTACAGATATAGTGGTGGGCATGACTGTTCCTGTGATATATGTAAAGAACGAGGATAAGATAAAGAGGTATGAAGAGTGGATGAAGATGCAAGCAAGAAGATTGTGTGATATGGTAGATGAGAAGGTTGTCAAGAGAATGAAGAACAGAGTGCTTAAAGTTAAAGAGAAAAGGGTTGACTAATTTCTTCGTTAGCAAAGAAATAAAAATAAAAATAATGTGGAAGATATATCTTGTAAATTAGTACATAGTACCAGGATGATGCCAATGTTTGTATAACAATAATCTAATGAACTTCTAGTTTTCGGTATTTGACATTACATTAACAGCTTAGTTTGTCTGAATTTTTATTTTTTCGATTTGTTTTATAAAAATATTTTAAAAAATAACTTTACTCGAAAATGAAGTTTTTCTATTTTTTTTAAGTATTTTTTTAATTTTTTTTTCACTATTTATTTTAATTCTTCTAAAAATGCATCCGAAAACTTAGAGTATTAATGATTGATGTGCACAAGATTAGGTTCTTGATTCAAGTGCTTCAAAAGATTGCTCCGTGCTTGGTAGGTTCGTGAACAAAGAAATAAGTTTAGAGTAATGATGTGTTACAAGAAAAGAAAAGTGGATCCGTGGCGCAATGGTAGCGCGTCTGACTCCAGATCAGAAGGTTGCGTGTTCGATTCACGTCGGGTTCAATTCCCATGTGTTTTTTAATTACATCCAATAATAGATTTTGGCGTTTGCCAATTGCCATCATCAAAATGCGTTTTACAAGTTAAAGACGAATTTCATCCCTGTGTTTTTCTTTTTTGCTGTCATCCTTAGACGATAATTTCTTCCCACTAATTTCATCCTTGCACTCCATGATTTTTTAGATTGAACAACTTTATAGAAAAAAAAAAATATGATGTTCAAATTCTTAACAATTTAAATATAAAAAGAAAAAAAAATCAATTAACAAAAAGGCCTAAAAAAAACACCAACAAATCTAGGCAAGTCCATTAAATCCCGTGTTGGATCATACAAATAGAATAATCTAATAAAAAATAAAAAATAAAAAATAAAAACCCAATTCCCAAACCAACCAAGAGTTCAAGGATAAAACTAATTGTTTATAAAAATAACTTAAAAAAAAATCGAGTCAACCTTGATCAACTCACCAAATCAATAATTTAGGTCATGAAACCGAGTTAATCTCCACAAAAAGAAAATTATAGAAAATGATAAAGTCTAATTTTCAATAAACCTAACACTGAAAGATGAAATCAAAAGAGAAAATTAATATAAAAAAATAAAAAAACTGATATCAATCCGGGTTAATCTTTCAAACCTGTGATTCGGTCATTGGTCGGGAGATTCCTACATAATCTGAGTTGTATGGAGGATAATGTGGAGTAAGAGGAACCCTTTTGCTAGAAAGACTGGTGTTGCCAATCTCTTTGTCAAGAATCTACACTCTTCAATCACCAACTCTCGTCTGGAGAGCATTTTCAGCAAGCTTAATTAGTAATATACTTTCATGCTATAAAAAACAGGATGAGTAAGGATTTTGCGTCCACCGTTTGCAAGATCTATAGCCATCAGTATACTTGAAAGACTAGCAGGTACCTTTTATTCTAGTGATTAGGAATCTGCTTTTAATACTGAAAGTTTATTAAATCACTATCTCTGTCGTTGAATTTTGCAGCACTGAGGGAGCTCTTCCGAGCCGAAGCCGACAACTATGCATCTGAATTCTCTTCTTCAAAATCATCAATAAAAAAAAGGCATTGAAATATGCAGCATAGATTATCATCTGTTCCTATCTTTGTGAAGAAGTTACATGACCTTGCAGGTTAATCCTGTTGTGGTAGCCAAAATTCTCATTCTCTTTCACCTTGCCTTTTTTTTTAAGCAGGCCTAGACTAGGCTTTCCAGGAGTCTGCATGGGCTTGATTGTGAGCCCCGATGCGCCTGGACATGGGTTCAAGCCCCCGTGGCCTTTTTTTTTAATAGTAAAAATGGAGTGATAACAATTGCTGAAAACGCTAAATCTCAGTACCCTCGGTTGATGTTTCTTTACTTTGTATTTTAGTAGTTATCTAGGGCCATGAAGGCGTCCAAATTAGGAAAAAAATTTACTGTTTGGGATTTGTAGTTTTCCTAGTTGAATTAGGATTAGTTTTCCTATTTAGTTTAGGATTCCTGTTCTATCTAGGACTTTTTTGCATTATTTAAGAAACCTAGAAGAGCTATACTATTCACTCTTGATTCTTGAGGATAAAATTCAGAGCATTTTTTTCTCTATTTGTGTAGTTTCTAAAAAGCTTTCGATATTATTTCCTATTTCATAGTTACTTCCCTGAGGAGACAATAACATCACTTGAACTTACAAGTAGCCGGGAGTAATCTTTCTTTTGTAAATTATTATACTCTTTGTTGCCAAATTGTCCCAATGGACCCAATATCACAGCTTGTTTCAGGGGCTGCTTTGGGAGTTGCCCTTCAACTGCTAAGTGATTCGATTATGCGTGCAGTAACTACAGCCTCCAGCTTCAAATTTAAGCTACGGCTTCTCCAGACAACCGTCAGGATCTTGATCGCAAGATTCAAAGTTATCAGAGGAGAACAACAGCAGTTTCCAGGAGCAGAAGCTCAGAGATTGTGTGAATTGTTGGCGAGAGGGAGTCATCTTGTTTCTAAATGCTCAAGAATCTCACAATGGAATTATTTCAAGATGAGAAGATACGAGAAAAGAATTGATGAGCTTGATGAATCTCTCAAACATCTTTTAACGTTGAATTTTCAGCTTTTGCAATATGAGAACATGCGGAAACTTTTGACAGGGGTTAATGAAATGAGTAAGAAATTGGTGGATCATGGAGATGAGTTGCCCAAGCCTAGCCATGTCGTACCTTTAAACGATCAAGAAAACTCGTGGTACTCTCGGACTTCAAGCCACAGACAGCCATCAAAACCAAGATTTAGAATGAGTTATCAAAGAAGCGAAAAGATTACCAAGTTTGGGTTTAGTTTCTGACAAACTAACTGGGATTTTACTTTTTTGCAAGTCAATTACTGTTAAAATTGTAAAGAAGTAATTTTTAGTGGAAATTATTTGTTTCCTCAATAATCTTTATTCTTATGGAAATATTTTTCTTTAGTTTTTAATATTTTCTTATTTAGTTAGAAAATCAAATATTATGTTCCATGATTTTATTTTATTTTTCCTATTTGATTTAGGAAACTTATCTTCCTTAGTTATTGGTTTAAACTCAAATCTTCACCTATTAAAATCAACGTGTATGTTTTATTGTTGGGTTCTTGATGTCAAATAATCAATTTAATCTAAAAATTAAACTATAGATATATTATTTTCTAAAAACTTAAGCTATTTTTCAAAAGGATTAAACCCATTTTGCAGTAAGTCCATATGGGAGCAAAACTGATGAAAGGAAGAACAGATCAACGCGAAAAAGTGACATTAGGTATTCGATCTCATTCTGACTTTGGAGAATGGAAGATATTTATATACAAGTGATTCATTAATGTACATGAAAATCATGGCAATTGTATTTCTTAACTCTTATCATACATTTAGACCCAGTAAATGATAGTCACGTTTGGGAGGTCGCGCTTGAAAGGTTTCCATGATTACTCTGTTTCTTCATCGCAGATCACGGACTTCAAACTATGAAGAGTGGTGACTGAGTTAGGTAACCTGCAATTTGAGCATCCTGTCATGTAAAGCTTTTTTAGACTCTGCAGCTCGCCAATCTGTTCTGGCAAATTCTTAATGCTAATACAGTCTGATATGTCAAGAATGCTCAGTTTATGGAGGCTTCCAATAGTGTCTGGCAAATCTGACAAATTTCTGCAGGAGCTAAGCATCAAGACTTGCAAATTCA
>Ga0325405_1000350_pt1 | contig 43699 bp, 22 predicted proteins | sample PopdelMetagenome_21_FD_205663 | JGI IMG/M metagenome (GOLD analysis project Ga0325405, IMG submission 205663) | Populus deltoides microbial communities from Bellville, Georgia, United States - Xylem-Control-R2 | ecosystem: Host-associated > Plants > Phyllosphere > Stem > Wood/Secondary xylem... | reverse complement strand
AGGACAGGCACAGGCTGGATGTGGGGTTCACACGGAAGGCGACTGCTTTACATGGCGGTGCTTGGCAGTGGGGGGTATAACTGTACTTTTAATTTAAATTTATTTTAGATTTAAATTATTTTTTAATTTATGTTCTTGGATTATATTAAAAATAAAAAAAATATTATTTTAATATATTTTTAAAAACAATCACTTTAAAAAGTAATGTTCATCGCAATAACTTTTTTTTTCTCCTAGTGTAATTAGTGTTTTTAAAAAAATATTTTTTACATTAAAATTATTTTTTAAATTTTTTTATTTTTAAAATCAGAAAATTCAGATTTAAAAGCAAGCAATTTCAAAACATAGGAAACACAAGATGAAAGGCAATCACAATCAGGCCAGTTTTGTATTCTGATTTTGACAATTCACCATTTTTTTTTTTCAACTTTTGAGTTGCTTGGAGATGAATGGAGGAGGGCATTCTTTTTGTGGGAAAAGAAGAACAAACAAACAAGTAGACGTTTTTGGAAACCTAATCTTAATATCAGTTGCAATCATTATTTGTGGATGAACATTATTGTTGTTCTGTAATGAGATTTTCCATCCAAAGCTGGTAAAATATTATTCATGAAATCTGTATCGTTGCAACTTGAGAGAAATAATTCTTCTTCATTACCAGCTATTGCTTTTTTATTCGATTCTCACAAATATTAAGATTATTAAAGATTTATATAATTATTAATTTTAAAATTTATAAAATTAATTAAGATAAATAGGTACAAATTAGCTCAGACACCAATATTAATAAATAAAAAAACAAAAAAACTGTTGTTTTGAGCCTTTAGTAAAATAAAATACAAAAATAATATATAGTAACATGTGAGTGGGCGAGCCTCAGCATTTCACGTGTGCAGTTGTAGCAGTAACAGTAAGGTTAGAAAGAAGCCTAAGGTTAAGAGCAAAGTGGGTGTCGGTGTCTCAGTCTCTCTCTCTGTCTGAAATCTGAATGAATTAATGCCATTATTTCTACGCCAAGTTTTTTGCCATTAAAAATACTTGTGTCTACGTGCTCTTTAAGCGCGCGTTCATGCGTGAGCGTATTCTGTGGGCAAACCATTAACGCCATACGGCGACGTCTCGCCTGCCGGTAGATTGCTCGTCACTCTCAGCTGACTTCACCCCCATTTTCACAGTGTCTACTTTCCTTTACCTCCTCTCCAACCCAGATCATCCATCATCTTTACTTCTTCCTAACCTTTTTTTTTTCCCATTCTATTATCATTTTTTTTTGTCTAATAGAATCGATTTTTTAACCCTTTTGCAACTAGTGTGACTAATGTTGATCACACGATCTCCGAATTGCTCCATACAGATGCTTTTTATTCTTTTTTTATCCTTGATAATGTGTTTATATTGCATTTAAAAGGGCTGAAAAGACATTGTTTTACGACACTTTAAAAAAAACACACCATATTATCAAATATATATTTACTTAACTTATAGAATTAATTGGCATGGCAGACAGATTTTGATCATATATATTGGAGATCAAAGAGAATTTAAAGTAATTAAATTGTATAGTCTTAATTGTGTATCTCCATAAATTTAAATAAAAATTTAAATCTTGAAACAAATTTCTTTACAATATACATGTTGCTCAAATATTACATTGTTTGCATCAATTGATGATGTTATAAGAAAATCATAATATGCTTAAGAAAAAAGGCTTATATAGATGGATAAATTGGTTGATCACTTGCTCCTTGTAATCTACTCATTATTCGTGGCTAGGATAGCCAAAATAGGTATAGCTTAATGTTGGAGGTCATACACCTGCAAAAGGTCTTCCATGGTAAATTAAAGGACTTTTAGATACTTAAGTAAGTATTTTTTTAAAAGAGAGAAAAGGAGTGCAATAATATTTTAGAAAGAGATTATTTGAAAATGTGTATGCAGTAGAGAATGAAGATTGTAAACTTCTTACCTGGATAGTTTAAGGGTGTTTATGGCTCCTAAACATTGTCTTTTAGCTAGAGTAGAAGGGTTGGAAAGTCATTTCACCCTTATAAATTAATTTGTATTGTGAGTTGTATTCCATTAAATCTACCCAAGACAACATAACCACACACCTATCTTCCACTGAATTTATCCAACTAAGAGATAGAAATGTCCAAGACAATGAGAGACTTTTGTACACCTAATAGTGTAGAGGGAGACAAGCACAGGGCGCAGCACAGGGCGCAGCACAGGGAGATGGGCATCAGGCGCAGAGCCTAAGCTTAGTAAAAAATCTCAAGGGTTAGGTGTCAGGCTTAGGATATAAATCCAAGCCCAAACAATAAACCGAGATTGGGTGTGGCATAATGTCAGGCCCAAGAAGGGTCAGGCTCTGTGAAGCGTCGGGATTATGAAGCTCTGGGTCTAGTGCGGTGCTAGGCCCACGAAGCTTCATGCTAAGCAGGGTGTCAGACCCATAGAGGGTTAGGCTCGGTAGAGAGCCAAACTGAGAAGGGTCGGGTATGGCAGGAAGCCACGCCTGGGGCTAAGTACTGAGGGTCAAACGAGGGGATCCCAGCATGGGCTTCTAGTGCCTTGTATTTATATGGCATCAAGTCATAAGCCCGATGCCAGATAAATGAATGATAAGGATCGAGACCAAAGTGTCTAGAGTTATACAAATAAATAAAGGCACCATATATATATATATATATATATGAAAAGCACTACACCAAATGGCCTAGCACCGGATGTTGAGCTTAGGCTTTGCGCTTAGGCTAAAATTTTGATTTTAGAAAATACTGATAAATCTTGATCCATCAGTAGCCCCCAAGTCTTTGCGATATCTTAGATGGGATGATGATTCCTTTTCTTATATGAGTAGAAGAGTATATATCCCGAGACATGTCGCGGGAATTTATACATAGAGGTGTGAACTATGATTTGAGAGAATTCTTGGTTTCACCAACAAGAGATATAAAGGAATCCATGGAGAAAACCATACTTAAAAATTTTTCTAGATGATAAAAGAGAACTATATTGGAGGAAACAATACTTAGAAAAATTCTAAAAGGTTGAGGGGAACCAAAAGAGAAACTCATACTTAGAAAATTTCTTAAAAGGTTATGGGTAATTCATATTAAAAAAGCTTATATTTAGAAAAATTTCTAAAAAAAAAAGAGAAATAAACCAATTGAGACACCCGTAAAAAGAAAAATTTCTAAAAGATGGAGAGAAACAAACCCATAATGATACCCATACTTAGAAAAACTTCTAAAAGGTGGAGGGTATAGACCTATGATGATGTCCATACTTAAGATAGATTTCTAAGATGTTGTGGGTTTCATGCCTATATATGAAAATAAAACAAAATTAAAAGACTAAGGGGAATCTATAAAGAGGAAATTATATACTTGAAAAATTTTTCTAAGAGGCAAAAAGGAACCTATATCCTATAGAAGAGGAGCCCGTACTAAGAAAAATCCTAAGAGGTCGAGGGTTCCATGCCCATACTTAGCAAATCTTTTAAAAGGTTGAGGGGAACTCGTGGAGGATGAGTTTATACTTAGAAAATTTCTAAGAGGTTAGGGATAACCCCCGACAGAGTGACGCTTATACTTAGAAAAACTTTTAAGAGATTAAAGGAACTCCTGAAGAAGGAGCCTGTAATTACAAAAAAAATTCAAAGTGGATGAGAAATTCCATGGAGAATAGGTCTATACTTACAAAACTTTTAGGAAGTTAGGGGTAAACCCTTAAAGAGTCATTCCCTGCAATGATATAAGGCTCGCAAGGCTCGTACTGATTCGAGATTATACTAGACAAAGGAAGGCTCATAACCTTCTAGTCGATGGTGTGGAGGTTAGAATCCCATATCGAAGAGATATCACACTATAGTAGAAGGCTCGTGACTTTCTTAGTAAGGGTATGACTTAAAAGCTTACCACTGAGAAAAATTTCATTGAAGAGTGATAGCATGAGGCTTGGAAAACCCCCCACTGGAAAGAAATTGCATATAAGTGTAGGAGGTATGTGGTGTTCTAATTGATGGCATAAAGCGTAAAAGTCCTCAATTAAAGAGTGGTAAGTAGAGTGTAAGATGCTTGAGCCTCAACTAAATTTATATTTTTTATTATTATTTAATGTGTTGATGTCGAAAATAAATTTAAAAAAATAAAAAATATATATTATTTTAATATATTTTAAAATTAAAAACATTTTAAAAAACATTCTTTATTACCATCTTAAATAACCGGTAAAAGACTTCCATGGAACCGTTATAATCAAGCATAAATGGTTCCTTGAAGTTCAGATTATTTGCATCTTTCGCATCGAATGGCCAAGCGACACTGTCACTCACCAATCAGGGCAAAACAACAAAATGGAATTAACCAATGACATGATTCATGTGTTTAAAGCGTCTGGGAATGCGGTTAATCTATGTTTTTAAAAAATTTAATTTTTTTATTAAAATTTAATATATTTTGAATTATTTTAATGTTTTAATATTAAAAATAATTTTTAAAAAATAAAAAAATTATTAATATATATTTTAATATAAAAAATTATTTAAAAAACACTCGTAATTACGCTAGATGTGCTGCCGATGAAAGTCTAATTAATCAGATGGGAATATTATTGGAAAGCTGGAAAATATATATATCAATCAACGTCATAAGGGCATGATTGCTTACAACCATAATTAAAAAGTTGGAGGGGCCCATGATGTTCATGGGATTCTGTTTTCGAGACACATTTTAATAGGGACGATGCTTTTTGGAAGAGTTGTAGGTAGCTTAGCATTCTTTATCTCATCTAAAACTACAAATTAATTACTTAATTAATTAATTAATCAACCATTAACACCCTTTTTTTAGCACATTTTATTTTATGACAAATTAGATTAAAATTGACCAAAACTTAGGTCTCACCGACGCTTTTCCTTGCACATTTTATATGCTGAAGTTTACAAGGTGGCGCAAACAACCCCTTTTTTTAAATATATTTTATATATATCAAAGTACCTTATTACCCCTAACTCCAATTTATAATTATAAAAAAACCACACTCCTACACACCCCCTCTCTCTCTCTCTCTCTCTCTCTCTCTCTCTCTCTCTCTCTCTCTCTCTATATATATATATATATATATATATATATATATATATTATGTAGGAGTTGATGCAGAATGTGAGAGCAATTATGTTTTAAAATATTTTTTTATTTATATTAAATAATATTTTTTATTTTTTATTTAAAAATATATTAAATAAATTTTTTTTATTTTTAAAATTTATTTTGACATAGTATATCAAAACAAATAAAAAATATAAAAAAATATTTAAAATTTTAAAAAATATAATTTCAATCGCATTTTCAATAAGATTTAAAGAGATTCTTCTTGTTGTAAAAATTACATTAAAAACATTTTTTTTTATAACTAAAAATTCAATATGAATCTCAACCTCAACAATCTTCGATGAACACACCATTAAAGTCTGGTTTTTAATCACTATTTTTGTTAAGATCGCAGTTATGGAGGCAATTGCGACATATATACACCATTTATTATTGTGTGATGATAAAAACTATATCATTTGTGAAATACTTCAAAATTAAATCTATAATTATATATACAAGTTTGAAATCTATATATGTCGAGGTATTTGAAAAAAAATACTTTTAGATTAAAAAAAAACGATCAAATGATCATATATATTAAGAAAACATTATTGATAAATATCTGTATATTATCTTACCTAGAAACATTTTATATTCCAAAATTAAAAGGACTTCAATTTATTATATTTAAATATTTTATATTTAAATTATATTTAAAACACACACAAAATCCTTTGTTATTGTTTTATGTTAAATTTTACTCCTTTAAACAAAAAGATTCATAATTTTTTTGTTATTCTTTTTAGCTTCGCTACTAATATTAAATTAAAATTACTTTAAGAAAAACATTTCATAAATTTTATGTGCATGCCTGAATTTTCAATAGAGATACATATCATGTAAATAAAATCCAAATATAATAAGATTATATCAAAGTTTAATAAGTTATTAAATTAGACCTTGGTTATTTTTTTTATATTATCTTTGACTCCTTCAAAGAAAAGAATTTATACCTTTTGATAAACTCTACTGAAATTATAAAAAAAAAACTCGTTTTTTTAAAGATAAAATAGTTTTTTTATTTATATTTGTATCTTTAATATTTTCCTCTGATATATTAAAAAAACAAATCTTAAGAAAAAAGATTTTGTAAAAACTATGATGATAATGTAATCATCATAGAATTTAGTGGATCCTTTGAATAAATTTTTATTCACACAAATACCTTATATTTGGTTTTATTCAAAATTTATTCACACATAGTATTTTATTGATTTTTTTTTTATTTTCTTAAAAATAATTTGAACATTTTCATAAAACTGCAACACATCTATCAGGAATACTGGTACCTATAAAGTACACAAGTCAATTACCAATACAGTATATTGAGATTGATATCTACATTAATTAATTAATTAATTGTTACCTATAATCCAAACTACCTGGAAAAACAAAACACTGTACAAATCTACTTTGTTTTTCCAATTTTTCACGCATAGTATTTTACTTCTTACTTATTACTTATAATATGAAGCGAGTGAGCCGCTCAAGATGAAGATGGATTGAAGGGATATTGTACAGTCATACTATTTACTTCCTTATATTTTATCATAGAAGCACAATTTTTTTAAGGAAAATATTTGAGGTGAATATTGTGCAGTCATTTACTTTCTCATATTTTTTTTTACCGTATAGATGATATTGTTCTTTTTTTTTTTGATTTACTATAAATTTAAGGGGGGAAAATATATTAAATACGGCCAAGTTTATAGTCTGGATTCACCCTAAATAAACTAAAGCATATGGGAGTGGATATTGTGTAGACACACTGTTCATTCCCTCATGTTTTACTATGGACAACATTGGTTATTGTTTTTTTTTTTTTAAAGTTTTTTCTATAATTTTAAGGGAAAAATATGCGAGGTAAACATTGTGTACCCGCACTATTCACCTCCTCATGTTTTATCGGGGATAACATTATTTATATTTTTGTAGGTTTGCAGGGAAAAAAATATTAAATCCGGTTGAGTTCATAGTCCGGATTTACCCCATAAGTTTTATTATGGATGACACTATTGACTTTTTTTGTTCAAGAAAAAATATATTTTTTTTGTTTTTATTTTTTTAAAATTAATCTTAATCTTAATTTTATTTATATTTAGATTAATATCTTTTTTTATGTTATTTAAAAAGTCTATTTGAAATGATGGTTATTTTTTAATTATACATTTAATTTTTAAGGAGGTTTATCTGATTAATCTATATTTTTTTTAATATTTTGTATAAATAAAATTTATTTAAAAAAATAAAAAAGTTATTTTCAAATAATATTTATACAGCCTTACATATTATTTTTTTTGCTTTTTATTTCTTTTTTAAAATCCAATTGCTAGTAGGCCGTGACTGTAAACCCAGTAGCAACTCAAGGCAGGCCCTTTTAACTGTGGCTACGAGCTATGCCTAAGATTGAGGCCTAAGTAGGGTCATAGCCTGACCTCCACAGGGCAGAATCCGAGTGTGGGCTTTGGGCCACGAACGAGAACTTCTTGATTTTCATTTCTTTTTTGCCAACTGAACGAATTGGAGGGCTGCCTGTTGTGTAACTCGAGGAACGTTACTTGATCTTCCGGTGACCAGAGCATCATATGAAACATATATAAACATGTTTCAAAGAAGCCAAACTCAAGGAATAATAACTTTTTAAAATATTTTTTACTTGAAAATATATTAAAATAATATATATTTTTTTAATTTTTAAAATTCATTTTTAACATTGGCATCAAAATAATATGAAAACATAAAAAAAAATTAATTTAAAATTTAAAGAAAAATAAAAAATATTCAAATTAAAAAAAAAAACAGCTTTTAATCCATGAAGAATTTAAGCTCAAATTCTCTTGCAGCTAAATTTGCGCCAGAACCCATCACCAGGGTCCTTCTCAGTTAATCTCAAAACGTTCCCAATATAAACTCCCATAGAGCAAGTCCCTACAGCAACTAAAACAGGCGTAGGAACAAAATCCTGACCTCGTCTTGCCACCTTGAGGCGAAAGAGCATATGTTTGTGCACAGAGCCATGCAACACATCGTCACAAAATATATGGTAACCAGAAATTTTCCTTTAAGAGGCTTCATGTCCCTTTTGAGTGCTAAAATCTTAATACGGGACTCGATAATATTATATTAATTAATTTTCAACTTGTACCAAAATCCAACCATCCAGACATACACGTGGATGGTTCTGGCTTTAGCTTTGAAACAAATCTGGGTCATAAAAATAATTTTACTTACATATACCCAATGTATATCTGTCAACATGAATTCCTTAAGACTTCATCTTTCTTACCTTTTTATTCAATTTCAGGTGAATGTTCATCCTCTGGCCTGTAATACACAACATCTTCTCCTCAGCATGTCATATTTGGAGTAAAAGAGTTTACAACCTGAAAACCCGAACCGAACTCGTGTTAGATATTGAAATCCCTGAGCAGTTTATAAGGTTAAGAAACTTAGAAAAGTTGGTTGGCATTGCCCTTATGAATATTCCAATCAACAAGACAAGAGTAGAATGACAGTTTCTCCATACACATGTACCACAGAATGGGAAACATAGCGGTACATAACACTCACAGCAAAGTAGATGAATAATGTAAAGATGAATGAAAAATCATGCAATTGGATATATCAACATATCTAGATGAGTAGTGTAGAGATGAATGAGATCAACTAAGCAAACTTATATTGAACATTCAAAGCATCAAAGGGCCATTAATTTTAGTTGTTGACATGCATTACAACTTAACAAAACTCTTGGAAGCTCCTCCTAAACTAAAGTATTGAAAAAAGGGGAAAAAAATACAGATATGGTGAAATCTAATGGTTCGTTGGTAAACTAGTTATTTTAAAAAGAAATTTACACCAACATGACTCACCTTCAAAGATGAGATGCTGAGGACAGATGCAATTGCTGAAGAAATCTTAACTTAAGTAGATGCTGAACTTGCAGCACAAGAAACTGGCGTACTTCCTTCATTTACAGGGCTCTCTATGTGAGTCTCAGCATTATTCTGGTTGCTCCTCTCAGCAGCTGGACGATCAGTCCAATGAGTTGATACAGAAACTTGGTTGGCTCCACTGTTATCTCTGGTTTCAAGGCGCTCCATCATACGAGATACAGTTGCAATTCCTGCATTTACATCTCTTCGAACTTCAGAGCCAAGATCAGACACTGAACTGTTACGAGAAAACAGCCTATCCTTCCACCCTCTTGTACTTCTTGAAATTGACTCTTTATACCTTTCAGGACAGCAAATGTGGACAGTAAATTAGTAACTAATAAATAATAATGTACTAAATCTGAAACAAAGGATTACTAGAAAATAATGTTCACTTTATTATATATTTTACCTCATTGAAACTGCATTAAGCCTAGATTTCAGGGAGACTGAAAATGACTGGAATTCTGATGGCCCTGCTCTATCTTGATTTGGCGGTGCAGACTGATTAGAAGTGCTCCTGCCAAAACCAAAAAAGAAAAAAAGAGGAAAAAATAATTAATTCATGCATGTTTATATTGCAAATAAAAGTGCATGAAAAAACTTGTGCATACAAAAAACATTAATCACAAATAGATTATGAAAGAAAATCATCGATACCGGTTATTAAAGGAAAGTCCTTGGCGCATCACTGTGGATCCAGAAGCAGAGGAACTTTGATCAGTTAAAATAGGAGGCAATTGTAAGGCTTGTTGCGATGGTTCATCCTCAACAGAAGTGAGTGGTGAGGATGGGCTAGCTACAGAGCCTGCTGCTGGTTCATTTTCCCTGCCCAGCTGAGACAGAGAGGATGAAACATGACCAGAAGGCTGTGCACCAGGATGAGTAGAAAATACCAAGAAGTGTGGACGACCATGGGGAGATGACCTGTTTCTCTGCCCTCCCCCCCTGCCAAAGTGGCCGGTCCTTCCCATAGCAGCAGCAGCAGCCAGGTGCTGGATTATACGCTCCTCAAGTTCAGAATCACTTACACCAACTGGTAGCTGTATCACAATGCAAAAGTAATTTCAAATTGATCTCCAGAAAATTAACTTGTAATGTCTTAACCAAACAGTAACAAACACAGGACTTCAGCAATGATAGAAAACAGACATGCTGCAATTGGAAATCCCCAAGCGTAGGATGATGAAAAATAGTAGCATTTCTTGATGGAGCAGCTCTGATTTTCCTCTCCCGTTCTACAGCCTCAAACAATTCTTGACTGCCGCAATATGAACATGACTCAGAAATGTAATTGAACAAAGAATCACAGAGAAAATATCAAAAGCATTAACAAGCGAAACCAACCTGGTGGGATCTTTAAGACTGATGGATCGCAAACACATTGGACACTCAGAGCTTCTCTGACACCTACAATTCACAATTAGTTAAAGTTTTACGATTCATTCTTCTTTTTTTAACTCAGCTATCACACCACAATGATTTACATCAGTTAAACATTGATAACTAGTCCCATTGTGCAGATGAAACTAGGTACCACTCTCACAGTTTTTATTTCTTAATGAACTAATTAGCTATCAATTGCAAACTATTTATGAAAATCGATTTGTGGGTGGGGGGATATCTAGCTGAGGTAAAACAGTCACCACGAACTTGGACAGTCAGGTAGTGATGATACACCATCTATTTTGGAATCAAGATTTACTTGAGTTGAGTTGTAGGAAGGCAGGTACCACTGACTTGTCAACAGAGTTAGCAATGCTAGAAATACAGATCAAATGCTGACCAAAAACAAATCAATTCTTTATATTCTCTGTATGGATGTGAACAAGAATGCATAAGAAAATACAACTCCAACAAAGTCTTCACCAAAAAAAAAAAAAAAAGCGAAAAAATAAAAGAGAACTGCACATGTAAAACCAATAGATGACAGTGGCAAACAACAGCAGCAATACAGCGCAACCAGAGAATAGTATAAATTCTTTCATCATTTCTTATATAGCACAAGGAGCCAAGACAATACCATGTAGTCAAATCAAAGTTAAATGTATTTAGAGATTCATGTCAGGCAATAATAATTAGTAGATCTTTGTAGTTTCCAAATCACTAATAACCCCTCTCCAAATCTCTAAGTACATTCCACAGATTCCAATATATGTCCTTAGAACTATCTCCAAGAAACCTACCACTGAGCCAGCTATAAGCATCAATTCAAATGTCAAATACAAGTTGAAACTTAAAAAGAAAGGAAAACCACACAAAGCAAGCAAATATGTTTTGAAAAAGTCAGAAGAATCAGAAAGGAAAAAGGGAAGAAAGAATTGATTGAAACACATAGCACTATACCATTCAAGGATACACTGAAGATGGAACTCATGCTTGCAATTAGTGACCTGCAAAGCAAGAGATAAAACAGAATTAGGCAACAAAATATGCATTCAATATATAAATAAAAAAAGCTTTATAGAAATTTCATGTGTAAATGGAGGTTAAAGAGGAGGCAAGTGGAACAAATGTGACAAATTATTACCGTTGAGGGATCACTTTCACAAAAATCTTCGAGGCAAATGCTACATGCATCATCACATGATTCCTGGATCCCCCCTTCCACAAATGCCGCAGCTGATGTCATATGAACTTCAGGTTTCTTTGCTTCATCCACCTCCAGAACCTTTAAAACACCGAAACCCAGAAAATTCAAAACCGTTACAGCCTACTAAATCATTCAACACACAAGCGAGACAAGTCAAATATACTGTTTATAGGATTTTTAAAATGCCGCTTCTATACCAAAGAGCACAGGCAATGACATTGCCAAACAGTTGAGACTCGTTAACTCCTTACATCAATAAGAAAACTCCAACACATATTACATGTTGAAGTGATTAGAAAACCAACAAAGCCTGTTGAATTCATAAATTCTCACCCCAATCCAGATAGCCAAATTCCCCACTAGCTGGGCTTATCTACCAGAATCAGCACCACATAGAATAGAGCTAAATCAATAGTGAAACGTATTCCAAACCCAAACAAGGCTCAACAAGAATTCAGCGACACAAAGAATTAAGCATCCATGCTGTATTTTTTATAACCGTTTGTTATTCATGTTATTTTCATTTACATGATAACTACAAGCAGCTCATATGCATATTTCATTTCAAAACCAGAAAAAACAAAATCATATCATTAGCTAGAATCATGGACATACAAATGAAACCCAGAAGAGAACTTGATCAATACAATCAAAAGATTCAAACTTTATACACCAATCAAATCAATTCAAGAATTCCAACAGAAAATGAAAAAAAAAATCCAATTAAGCTTCAAAAGGAGAAAAAAGAAAGAAAATAAAGCTTGGATTTTTTTTTCTTTACCTCCATAGAGAAATTTGAAATGGTCCCAATAAAGGGTCAAGAAGGAAATCAACAAATGTTGATGAATTGATAAAGATTATTACAGTATTATGGATCCATGAAAGAAACCCTAGAATTCAGGGAAGGACTATGACGATGAAAAAGAGGAATGAGAAAGAGAAGACATGGTCAGGCCACCTTTAATGTTTCCATTTAGTAATTGCTTTAATGTTTCTCAATTATATAATTTATTTTATTTAGAATAATTATGTGTTGGAAAACTAAGCTGCAACCAGATGACAGTCTTTGTTTTTGTGGAGCCATCGTCTTTATATATATATTTTAAAAATACTCTCAAAAAATCAACAGAGTTCGTTTCTTTCACACTCTCTTGTATAATCTCATCTCATCTTATAAAAGTATTCTTTGCCAAGAAAGACCCCACTCTTTTTTTGGATACATGCTTGTATTTCTATGCAAGTGGGAGGCCAAAAAATGGAATTTTTGTTGCAGTTCTTACCTCTTCTAATCATTGTGATAATCATAGTCTATTTTTTAATAGAGAGTACAGAAAGATAATTGATCGATATAGCTTTGCGATATTCTTTTCTGCCTGTAGAAGATATTCTTTGCTGTATGTCAAAGGTGCAGTGAGTTTCCATTTATCATGACATTGATGAGTAGAGCTTCCATTCGGTATCTGCCCTAGCATTCTTCATTTCACGATCACCAGATAAAATCTTTTCTTATTTGTCAAATATAAGGAGTATCTATATTAAATTTAATCCCACTTTTATATCCACATATGATCCTACAAGCAATAAGATAATCACCCAAAAATGATTAAAAATGCTTGCTCGGAGCAAAAAATCAACAATACCTACTGGGGTTCTAAAGGGATATTAAGGGGGTATTTGAGTTTGCAGTTGTAATGTGTTTCTAAAAATTTTAAATACTTTTTTAATTTAATGTACTAATATAAAAGATAAAATTTATAAAATAAAAAAAATACTTTCTTAACATAATTTCAAATAAAACAACATCTGTAGGCTGGTTGGTGGGTCAACAACCTGTACCTTGGGGCGTAGGCATTCTTTTCAACTGAATAATTTAAACCCATGACTGATCCGAAGTCACAAATGATAGGAGGACAAGTCCTTTGTTCATCCAACGCCGGGCGAGGACTGCAATATACCGTTTGTTGTTGTGTTTGCATGGGCTTTTATTAAAATTTTATTTTTTTTAATTATTTTTTAATTATTTTAATATGTTAATATCAAAAATAACTTTTAAAAGATAAAAAAAATATTATTTTGATATATTTTCTAATAAAAAAACATCTTGAAAACTAACTAGTACTTCAAAATACCCTCTAAAAATAAATATTCATAAAAAGAACAATAAGAAAATCGAAAGAAACAAATGTAAGTTGTGGTTGTTAACGGTAATGGTAATCAAGACATACCTATAATAGTATTGGTCATCACAGAACCAAATCTCCACCGGATTTCCCTCTAAATTTGGTTAGTTTCAGGTTACCTGTCTTCCCTGTCCGTGCTATAGGATCCAATAAACAAATGTTGCAGGGCAACTGATAACATTTGTTGGTTATCTTTTAATTCCTTTCATTTTCTCTTCTAATGGGAAGGAAAGAGAGCAGGATATAGAAAAAAAATATATTGAAATCTCTTCTTAATTGATCATTATAATCAATAACAATCACCCAAATTAAAATCCAAACTAAACCAACAATGAGTGATTCATGTTTTATTTCTTTCTATTTGGAGTTGTAGAGGAAAAGGACGGAAATTGAGAGGATTTTCATTGGTTTTTTTCATCAATTTCTATTATTTAGGGATAAATTCAAAAAAAAAATATTCAGCATCCATGTTTTTTCCCCCTTCATAGTTTCAGATCCACTACTGTATTATTTGAGTCTATACTTTCTTTTGCTTGTTTCATTTAATGTAATATGATATGGATGTGTTATTTGGATAGAATCCCTATCTTAAATATTAGTAACATTATCTATTGTTTTTAGAGAGAAAAAAACACACACACACACACTATATAAAGAAAACTAAAGGCCATCAATGTTTCTTTATATATCGCGAGATATTTTATTGTGGATCTGTACAAATAATATTTTTTTATGGTCCCAAAATATTTTTTTCACTTTGATACCTCTATATGTTTTTCTTTTAATTTGACCATTTAATGTTGTTTTTCTTTAGGATTGGTTATGGTAATTTGTTTTTATGCGTGCATATGGAAACCTCGTAGTATTGTATGAGAGCTGGTGCGTGCACTGCATAAGCCAGCGTGTGGGAGCTATCCACCACAAACAAACAACGCATGAGGTTGATTACAATGGCTAAACACGGCCTCCTATCGTTGCGTTGGATTCACCACGATGAGAACTTCCTGATGAGGCAACGCGCGTGCCATTTTAAAGAGCATGGCAGCCTTATTTTCTTTTTTCTCCTCCCCTCCCTTTTTCTCTCTCATTTCCTCGAGATTCATGTTGTCTTGCTAAAAATAAAAGGTGTTCTTCTATCTGTTTTAGATTTGGTTCTTATTCTTTTTATGCTATTTTTTTTGCTTTTAAATCCATTTTTGAATTGATATATATTTTTTAGTTTCATTCCTCAACATTTAGTTTGATTTAGTTTTTATATCAAATTTGATCATTATTTTTTTTATTACTATTTTTTTATCATTTTTTTCTAATTTTATCTCTCAATATTTTGTTATTTTTTTTAATTTTGGTTCTTGTTATTTTCATATGATAATAAAAATAGATACACAAATGAGAGTTATTGAATAAAATCTAAGAAAAAAATATCATGTAGAGTTGTATAAAAAAATGTTACAACCTTATTAGAAACCCTAATAATCATGACCATTTGGAAGATGGCAGCATACAGTAGAATTAGTCAATTCCAAATTCATCAAACCAGCCCATCATCTAGTTGTTCTTAAGCTCAGAATTGCTATGACCACTTCCACCTAGATTATTTCTGAAGAAAAGGAAAACATCGAGTGAATTTAAATACATCAAAAAATGGCTGATCATTGGGATATGCTTGTGATAAAACTTATCAGCAGAGACCAAGCATGCTCGTTGACCAGAAATGCACGATCCAAACAAATTGTAGAGGTAATGAACAACCTGGAAAAGCCAACATACAAAAAAAAAACATGAATTCAGGAAAATGATAAGAGAACTAAAAGCATAGAGAGACAACAACATCAAAAAAGAAATAAAAGAAAAGAGAAACTCGAGGAACAACACTTCAAAACTGAAAAAAAACACAACAATGAGTCCAAGTTCATTATAAGCAAAGAAACAATTAAAATAAAAGCTAAAACCCATAGTGTTTTCACCGTGGATTTGCCTTTATCTACTATGAATTTTAACAGTAAAATGATAATTTTATATTTTAAAAAGCTCTCATATTCCTGCCTTATAGGGGTATAATGATATTTTTGTTTTATTTAGTTGTTATTTAAGAATTATTTAGGGGTTTTATTGTCTTTTTCTCATATTGATGAACAACAAAATGCCATTAATACTTTTAAAAGCAAAAAAATCATTCATCCAAAAACAAGGGGCTTTACTGGTAGTTAACCTTTTCATTTACAGTTAAATCACAAGTTTACCCTTCGCATGAAAAACATTAAGCCATTGACACATGGGTGCTTGCGTCTTTTCACTAATGTTTGTTTTGGTGATTATTGGATAGGTCAAAGGTGATAACACAATTTATCATTTACCCTTCGCATGAAAAACATTAAGCCATTGACACATGGGTGATTGCGTCTTTTCACTAATGTTTGTTTTGGTGATTATTGGATAGGTCAAAGGTGATAACACAATTTATCATTTATATATTAATTTTTAAATTGGAAAAGCTATTGTCTTGCACGCGCCAGTGTGTGGGAGACGCCATGCTTTTAGAGTGGCGCATGCAGCACCTCTTGATGGTTAAAAATATGATTCTGCCATATAGTTTTGTTCGTCCCCATGTTGTTTTCCTGTAAAGGTGGCACATGTCACTAAAAAATAGCTTGTTTATCGTTGGTGGTCATTTTTGTCTTTTCCCTTTCATTTCTCTCTCCTACTAGTAAAAAAGTAAATTCATCCCTCATTGTTGTTAGTGTTTCAGAGTCCATCCTCTTAGTTTTGATTGTTTATTTTAGTCATTTTCTCTTTTGTTAAACTTTTACTTGTTTTCAATTTGATATCTCAAATCTAATTTGTATATATAATGTTTTTCGATTCAATTTTTCTACTTTTGATTTCTTTTTTTTTCTTGGCTCTTTTGTCAAAGTTTTAATAGTTTTTAATTTTATCCTTCAAATCAAGTTCTTGATTGTTTTCCAATAATAATAATATTTATTTCAATTTGGTCCTTTTTTTATTTCTTATTGTTTTCTTTTTCCTTTTGTCAAAGTTCTTATGGTTTTTAAATTTATCATTCAAATCAAGTTTATGATTTTTGTTATTTCAATAATAATACTAATAATAGTTGTGATAATAATAATGATAATTATAGTAGTTGTAGTAATAATAAGAGTACTAGTAATAGTAATAATGATACTAACAATATTACTAATAATAGTACTAATAGTGATAATAATGTTAATAATAATATTAGTTTATTATAATAGCAATAATGGTGATGATGGTGATAATAATAATAATAGTAGTAGTAATGATTGTGATAGTAGTAGTAGTAGTAATAATAATAATAATAATAATAATGGTGATAATGATAATAATAATAATAATAATAATAATAATAATAATAATTGTAGTAATAATAGTATTTTTTTCATAGCAATAATAGTTGCAGCGATAGTTATAATTGTGATAATTTTTTTAATAATGATAATAATTGTGATAGTATTTATAGTACTACTACTAATAATAATGGCAATTGTAATAATAATAATAATAATGATAGTAATAATAGTAACTAATGATAATATTATTGGAATAATAGTAATGATAATAATAATAATTGATTAAGATAATAACGGTGAGAGTGATAATAGTAGTAGTAGTAGTAATAATGGTGATGGTTTATTAGGGTGGTTGTGATATCAATATTTATGATGATAATATAAATAATAATAATAATATAAAAAATAATCAAAATAATAATAATAATATTATCAATAATGACAAATAATAACAACAACAATAATATTAGTATTAAAACTAGTGATAGTAATAGTTATAATAGTGATAATAATAGTTGTGGTGGTAGTAATAATAATAATAATAATAATAATAATTATTATTATATTAAGAAGAAAGGAAGAGAAGTTTAATCGACCCTAAAATTAAGAAAGCGAAATCAAATGGAAGAAGAAAGCAATTACCTTTTGTTTAGCCATAATTGTGAGCTTCATATCATGTTAAATGCTTGTAAACTTAGCACCTCCTTTCATCTTTCGATCTTGCTTTTACCGACATCCGTTCCCCCTTTCATAAAAAAAAAATATCCATCCCTAAAAGTCTTTGCTATGTGACAGCTGAGAAAAACAATGCAGAAAAAGGATGAACAACTCAGGAAATTGATATTCCAAGAAGGAAATAAGAACCAAGAAAAGGGAAGGGGACTCGTCTCGTTAGAATTCATCTGGATGCCAAAAGGTTCTAATTTTATACAATGCAATTATAGTGTGTTTAGAAAAGTGGTTGCGGTTACTTTTCAAAGTACTTTTCACTCAGAGAAATGCATCAAAATAATATTTTTTATTTTTTAAAAATTTATTTTTGATATCAGCGCATCAAAACGATTCAAAAATACTAAAAAATATTAATTTTAAACAAAAAAACTTTTAAAATTTTTGGGAACGCTGGTTGGACCGTGTTCCCAAATGGTCCCTTAGAAATATCCAAATTAACATAATATTAAGTATATCTAGTGATGAAGTCATGAAAAAAATTCACATGAAAATTGGGCATTGCAATCCTAAATCAAAACATGTGGGCTTGGTTTTTGGGCTTCATTATAGTTTTGATCGTTCCTAAAAAAAGAAGTTCCTCGTAAAATGAGACTCTAATTTTGAAGTGAATTTTTTTATGAGATAAATAATGTATGTGAAAATTAAAAAGAGATGAAAGTTTAGAGAAATGTTGAGTTTGAGGAAATTATGATTTGTTGTGTTTACCTGATGACCGAAAATATTTACAGGTCTTGATCATGTCATCACATCTTGGAATGTGAAGAGTTGCACGATAATTGTTTGGCTTTATTAGTGAAAAAATTGGTGATTATCAATAACACATTAACTAGAAATAATTATTGGTCAAGAAAGGAGGTTTCTAATTACATAGAAAGTGGTGCGTGTTTGCACTGTCAACCATTAGCTAGAAAATATGGTGTGAGCCTTACTTAAATGTTTGTACTTGCAAATAATCTATTAATAAAAGCATAAAAATATTTGTGTGCATGAACGGTGCATGATGTTGTGTTGTAACTCAACAAAAATATCCAATATATACATATGGTGAGAAAGAGAGAGAGAAAAAGTAGATGTTTGGGCCTTGGCCTAAATGGTGTGGCATTATTGTTGTCATGTTGTTTGGCTTTAACCCATTTTGTGTGTGTGTGTAAAATATACACTATTCTAAGTCTTTTAAACAAATGTGTTTGAAAGACTTAACTAGCAGAAGTGGAAAAAAATACATATAGTATAAATGTTACCCATTGTGGTTATGTATACATGAAAATGTTATCTCTTTGAGTATTATAAATATGTCTGTTTGAGGGTTTTGCTCATAACTTTGGTAACATTAGTCACAAAGACTTGAATAATCTTTGATCTTTTAGGAGACATATAATCATAGAAACCTGGAGAATGACCCTTGATTTTTTTTGGAGACAAATAGTTGTGGAAACCTATAAAGGGATCTTTGATCCTTTTAGAGACAAATAGTCATGAGGAATTGAAGAGGGATTTTTGGTTAATTTAAAGGTATTAGAAACACTTATAAAAATATAATTGGAGATATAGAGATCTAACTTGAAGATTTTCATAGAGACATGTTTAGAGATTTTAATGGAGAATGTTTTATGGAGATATTAGAGATATAAAGAAAAAATTATTGCTTTTTATTAAAGATTTCAAATGATGGAGATACGATTCCTGAAGATAATCCGAAGATTATATGATCTTAGGTAGATCATCAAATATGTAGACTTATTTTTCTTTCATGCTCAAGGTTTTTTTTTTTTTTTTGCTTTCATAAACTATTAAAAGTAACCTCTAGTGATCAATTTTTTTTTTTGCAAGGCATGGTATTCTTTGGTATCATGCCTAAGGTCATAATGAAAAAAGAATTTATTAGGTTTTCTTGTGTTCTTGTAACTTTTCATGGATAAAGGATATTGTAAAAAAATAATCTCTTTGATAGTAGTTAGCACCCCAATCTATATGGTGGTTAAAAGAGGTAGTCAAGAGCTCATGGAATGTAAGGCGATCATGAATGTGTTCCTTGCTTTTTCTTATAAACTTTGGTTAAAGATCAGTGATGTTAGAGTGACTCTGGTAGGTGAAAATATTGGTGATATTGTTTCGTTACGCTGGTTTTTTCCACCCTAATATAGTTTTTTATAACCTATTTAAATCTAAGAAAATTTCTTTCAAGAAAAATGTATAACATTTTCCATATAAAATGGTTATATACTCCATTAATAAGATCTTTTATGATGATGAATTTAATGAGTCTTTTCAAGTTGAGCATTTCTTTATTAAAATTTTAAATATAGGCTCTAATGCTCTCATCTTCTAGTCATGTGATGAAAAAAATCTTGATGGTGTTTTTTTAGTTGGAATGTTTATGCCAAAAAGAAAGATGAGTTTGGAACTAAAATCACAAAAAATAAGGATATAGTCATGCTTTAAGCTATGGTACCAAACTCACTTAGGCTCATAAAGCATTGTTAGAAAAAATTTGCACATTACATCACTATTTTATATGACAAACTCAAGGATGCTTCTCATATTTTATGTGTTCTCAGAGGTCTGTGAGTCTTTTGTAGTTATCTAAGCTTGCTTTTACGGAGACATGATTTTTGAAGAATCGAGTATAAAGTATTATATAACTAAGTAAAGATTCTCCCACTTAATAGGAGCTATGTTCAGGGGCTTGTAGAGTCATGTATTTCATCTCATGCCTAGTTATTTTTATGAGGGGTACATAAGTGAGGCTCATATGGAGATTGATGGAGATTAAATCCTTGTTAAGTGCGTCTTATATGAAAATAATGGGTGTAGCCTTGCTGAGTGTAGAAGTGTGAGAGTTACTCATTTACATGTCATTATGCCTTGTCTTTTCAGGTAACTAGAGTCTTTTTTAGACACATAGTGGTGTATGCATAGGAGCTCATTCTCGTGCAAGAGGGAGAGTGTGAAGATGCAAGTGTGGTTGTATTTCCGCTATAACATCATTGAGAATCTACACCTAATGAGAGAGTTGTTGGATACTTTAGGGAGCTAAAGTCCTTATTGTAGGGAGATCGGTTACTCTCCCTTATCATGATGTTTTGTCAGTCATGGGAAGTGTTTTGGTGAGTAGTGAAAGAGAATGAACTGGATTTTTGTTCAATTCTAACAGATGGTGCCACTAATGAAGTCGTGAAAAAACTTCACATAAAATTATGCTTTTCACGAGCAGGAATCCTGGGCCAAAACATGTGTTTTTGAGTATAGGTTTGGTGTTTGAGCTTGGTTATGGGTTTGATCATTCCTAAAAGAATAAGTTCCTTATAAAATAAAAGACTCTCTAATGCTTAAGTCAATAGGTGTATGAGAGAAATAATGCATGAGAAAATTAAGAGAGAATGTAAGTCTATATAAGTGTTGAGTTTAAGAAAATTATGATTTGTTGTGTTTACTTGGTGACCCAATGTGTTTATAGACCTTGGTCATGTCATCACACATCGAGACATGAAAGGTTGTACGATAATTGATTGGTAAAAATTTTGGTGTTCATTATTGGTTGTAGTGTTTATCCCTTCATTGGTGAAGAAATTGGTGATTGTTAGTGATATGTTGGCTAGAAATAATCATTGGTCAAGAAAAGAGATGTCTAATTGCATGGAATATAAAACGTGTTTGTACTATTGATCATTGGCTTAAAAATATAGTGTTAGTTGTGTATAAAGATTTGTACTTACAAATAACCTGTCATTAAAAGCATAAAAAAGTTTGTGTGCATGGACGATACGCGATGCTGCATTTTGACTCTTTGTAACTCAGCAAATATGTTTAGCGTGTTTGTATAGAGAAATGGAAAGAGTGAGAAAATAGCTTTTTGAGTCATGACATAAATAGTATAGCATTAGTGCTGGCCCAAACAAACGTGGTGTTGTTATTTGGGCCGTGGCCTAAAAAACTATTGTTTTTGTAAATATATGCACTATACACTATTGAAAACTTCTAATATATCATCATATATATTAAAATGAACAATTTAAGTCCCTCTACTCCTCCACATTTTAATGAATTATAATATTTAACAATGAGGAAATAAATCATAATATGGAGAACTGCAATTTCTATAGAAATCAACCTTATAGAATAATTGAATATATTTTTCATTGCCGCTACTTATAATCTCATTTCTCCTCATAAAGAACTATCTCTACCCCCATTTAAAGAGTTGAGTTGTTAGTTGAGATTTTAAAAATAGTTTTATATCACTTTTTAATTTATCTCCTCAAGTTTGCACATATTCACTATTATTTTATATTTAATTTTTAAAATTTAATTAAATAAAATAAAATATTAAAATTTAAATTTATAATTATTTGATCGTTTAATTTTTTATGCTATATCAACAATTATTTGTATTTAAAAAAGATGTCATCATTGGCAAATTGCCAATGTCGTTGTTGATCATCAAAAATTAAACTGCAAGTTAAAGCTCACCATCCCGTTCTTGTTATCCTCATCCATTTCATCCAGAATCGATCTTCCCATCATGGCCATACCTTTGTGATTAGCAGATAGCTTTGACTACATTAAGATTCTTGTATTTGTTTCTATGGCGAAAGGCTGGGAAAAACCCGAAGCAAGACGATCAGTGAAGAGAATATCTTCCTTATAATATAAGGTGATGTTTATTTCATCTAGATATTCTTTAATTCCAGTATTAGGATTTCTCATAGTCACATTGCTGGGATCAAAACTAGGTGTGGATATTGCAGGAGAGGATGGACTGAAATTTGAGACGGAGAAATGATCCACCAGGAAGGAAAACAGGATATTCAGATGAGTAGATAGATGAATTGATTATGATAAGTGGGAATATCATAATACATTCGAAAGACAGCCCTCATAGGAGAAAGATCCTAGTTATCTCAAAAGGTTCTGATTTTGGTTTTTTGCCATTTACGGCTGAAGGTTCGTGTGCAACATTTTGGTATCCTATTGAAGAAGGGTAATTGTACATGATTGGAAGAAGAAGAAGGCTTACGCTATTTTACTTGTGGGATTAGCAGGTGTCCACTTTGGGTTCAGAATTAAGCAAAATGGTACATCTCAATACCATGGAAGGGAAGAGGATTATATAGGATGGCAAAGCTTGTGAAAATAACTGATTTTTTCGTGCATGCTTAAGTTTTAGCAACAAGGTTACAATCATGACAAGTTGCTTCAATCTGACAGAAAAAAAACTGTTTATGATGAACTAACAGTTCAGTTTCTTTCTTGTTTGGCTAATGACCCATTAAATAATTCAAAAGTGTGTGAACACTGGTCTCATTGCGTTTCACTTTTAGATATCTTTCCATAAAGAATTAACGCAGGAGAGTTTTAATTCACAAAAACAGGGGTATGAAGAGCCGAAAGATGACGGGCATTTCAATTTTGCACATACATATCCAGATAAGACGAGGGTGAAGTAAACGATTAGAGAAGCTTATAAAAGATGGGGATTCTCTTATAAAATAGAAAGGTACGCAAATGGGGCAAAGTGATTGTATTTTTTCTTTTTCCATGATTTGTAGGGACATCGACATCTTGGCGCAATGACAGAGCTCACTTTACATGAGACGGTATAGGGTCCATTAGCTCACAATCTTACTTAGATCGGCGCCTTTTAAGAATAGAATGTTTGTTTTTCATCAAGTATCAACTTTCGGACTTCGGACATGCTCTCTCTAGTTTCCCAAATCTGCTTTGCTTTGACAAATTTGTTAAACAGATCAGGTAATTGAGTGCCAATATGGTTGAATTGGGATGTATTTTCACCCTTTCAGTTGTGTATCTTTAGAATATCTTATGGCCAGCAAGTTAATTTGATATAGATCAGTGATAATACAATAAGCTAGCCTCTGTAATTTCTTCAAAAGCTACTCTTTTCACCTCAGTACTGTCAGGCAGTAAATTCAATTACCATCTCATCTTATGCAATGCTTCGCATTATCTAAACTCGTTTTCTTTGTTCGTGAGAGATTGCTGCCATGCTCGTACATAATTCATGTAGTCTTTCACTATTGTATTTTATAAAGTGACTTCTCTTTACACATGACAACTAATATTGGGCAGGGAGGACAGTAAACTCGAGTGAAAAAAGAACACAAGCACATTAGCCCTGCATGATTGTAGGAGGCAAGAAGGCCGAAACAGTGCCACCCCTTCAGACAGGTTAAGAGTCTTCGGTCCAATAAGCAACAAAAAAGACAGTTTACACACTCTACCCAGCAGAGGTTTGCAGTTCAGACCTGAACCACGCGGGGCTGGCAAAATCTAGATTGGGATAGTGACATATTAAGAAAAATGGGACAACTCTAAAGTTAAAAAAAGGACACATTACTCAGCAATAGTTACGTAGTTGATCTTTTCTGAGAGGCAATCGGAGTGCAGAGGTCATTGTAAAATGTAGAGAGTAAAATCAAGTGGAGCTTTTCATAACAAAGATGAGGTAGTGGGAACAAGTCACAATATCAATTAAACCCTATCTTGAAAATAAAATTTCAATTTGCATGATGGCTTAATCTTACTTTACATTTGTGGATGTCAACTCATCTAGCTATCAAAACCACTCATCTTTATGAAAAAAGAGAAGAGTTCTTATTGTGTAGCTCTGCAAGATTTTTAGTTGCCCTTTCATGTGAAACAAAACATATAGACTTTACATTTAACTTTAAGTTTTTGCTATGAATGATGCAAGGTAGCTTGATAATAAAGAGAGAAAAAAATATGCATGGAAGGGAGATCAAATTTATAACTGCAATAGTATTGTCAAGTATGCACTGGATAGGTTGCCCAAGTCATTCCGTGAGTAACTTTTTAATGCGCAAGAGAAGTTTTATCAAGCCATTCACTGAAAAGATTACTTATGTTCACTTAATTAACTCATATAATAATTCTACATGAAGAGATTACTTATGTTTATGAAAAGACTCACGTGACAGTTATGTAAGTGATCCTTAAACTTAAGATTACTAAGTTATTTTATTTAAAGAGCTTTATATTTGATCCTTTTACACGTTGTTCTAATCAAGGATAACAAACGAGTAGATATTGAGTATAATATGAATTATATGAAAGTGTTTGAGTATTCAAAAGAAGATTCATCATCCTATATGAATGAAAAATGTTTTTTTTTCCCTCAAAAAGTATGGATTGTTAATTCTTGTACAATGTGGAAAGAGATTTGAAAAGAGTTTCAAATATTATTTAAAGAATCAATAACTATGGTGTTGAAAACAAATATAATTTAACAAAACAGACACACTTTATTTTATTTATGTCTAAATCAGAACATTGTTGATGAAGTGATAATAGTTACACTAAAAAACCGGTTATTGAAAGTTTAAGTCAAACCACTTATGACTTTTCTAATATTTTAGGAACCTCGACAAATTGCTAAACATAGCACTTAATCTTTAAATATAAATAAATCAGTTATTGAATTGATAATAAGTTAGTCTGTTTAATTTATTTAATTTCATTTTATTTAGGATTGTGATTTATATTTGTGCCAACTTATTAAGAAACTTAATGGGCACACACATAAGAACTATTGGTTGGAAATTAAAATGAGATGATTAATCAAGTGTGATTTGATTGTAAATAAATTTTAAAAATTGAAAACTAGAATGTTATTTATACATGGAATTACAATTCTAGACCTAAAAGAATCAAGTAAGGACTTTATTGAATAAATTTCTCAAATTTTTCTAAAATAATATATGCAATATTATTCATGGGCAAATTGTTATTTTGTCATTTATTGAGCTTTTAAGTTTCTCTATAAATAAAATGTTATGTCTTTTATTTTATGCACAATACAATACAAAACACCTGAAAAACACAAAAGAAAAGAGCTAGCACTCAAAGACATATCAATTCCTCTCTCTTAAAAAAGTTTAAGAGACAACTTGTGGTTTGCGACAATCTAGCCTTGAAACAATTATTCAAAATAAAAAAAAATATCTGATCTTCAGGTAATCTTCATATAAACCCTAAACAACTCTAGATCTGTCTAACGAGATCCACATGACTCTTAAAAAATTTTAAATTTATTGTTTCTGTTGATTATACGTGTTTTGTGAAATCCAACACACACAACTATCACAACTTGCGCTCTCCTACTTTCTTGTTCTCGTTATTATATTTTTTTTCCTTTTACAATTCACTGATTTAAGCATCAAAGGGTCATTTATCTTGATAAAAAAGCTTGTCTTTGTAAAAGAGTATCGAACGATGAAGCCTAAATGCCTTACCCTAAAACACAAAACACAACTATGGAAAATCCAAATCTAAATCAAAGTTTTTACATAATTCATCAAACTCCAAGGAGAGGCTAATTTTAAACTTAATAGAATAGCATTGATTATTTAGCTTAAAAGTCAAAGATCATATAATTTTATATAGTGTTTGACATTGTGGTAGTTATTACTTTTCAAAGTGTTTTGAATTTAAAAATACATTAAAATAATATTTTTTTAATTTTAAAATTTATTTTTGATATCAATATATTAAAATAATTAAAAAGATTAATTTAAAAAAATCAATTTCTTAAAAAAAATAACATAGCCGTGCAAACAAATTGTAAATTATTGTAACTTCTCTAATCATCTCCAATAACATGAAGTAGCACTTGCCAAAAAAGAAAGAGAGAAAAAAGCCAACGCCAGCAAGGAAAAAACAAAATTTCTCCTTAATTAAACACAATCTAACATATGAAATTAATTGAGAGGGTACCAGACACACCATGCAAGCCCGTTTTTAAACATGTACAAGCAAGACCCTTCAACACTCTCTAGTCTCTAATTTAACCGTAAAGCACAACAAAAATCACCCACCATCATACAGACACAGAAAACACCGTTTCGCAAGAAAAAAAAATCAGTAAAATGCAGAAAACAAAGAGAGACAAGAAGAAGTAAAAGCAAGAAAAAAAAATTAATTACCAGATAGATGAAAAGAAACAGCAGCAATAATAAAAAGAGAGGCAAACACCAAGTTTTGAGCTCTGAATATTTGCTGAATTCAATTAGCCTCTAGATTCTAGCCTTAGGTGCCTCTCTTGGAGAACTAACGCTTCTCTTAAATGGTAATTCCCTTTGAGAAGAACTTCTCCAAAACCCAGTGCCACAAAAATTCTCCCACATCTCCTTCTCCAACTTCACCATAGCTTCCTCCTCCTTCAAGGCCGCTTCCCCATCGAACTCTCTCAATGATTCCTCAACACAAGCCATTGGATGAATCTGTAATTCTGTACCATCATAATCACAGCTACCACTCCTCGTTCGCGGCGGCAAAAGGCCTTTCTTGATCAGCTTTTTCCTTCGTTTTCTTCTCAAAGCACGGCGGCATATTCCAACAGGAACCTTGTACATGGTGAGAACCAAAAGGTTAACTAATCCACATGGACAACAACAACATATTGCTGCACACTCTGCCGTTGTCCCTCCAGCTAACTCACCTAAACGGCTGCTGCAGGAGGAGGAACTTGAGGAGTTGGCGTGTCCTAAAAGCCGCCGGCTCTTTATCAATGATTGTGATGATGGGAACGACATAGAAGGTTGATTGTTGGCGTTGTCTTTGTTGATAATGTTAATAATCATTTTAACAAGAAACGAAACTGAAAAGAAATGCAGGTCTTGTTTTGATCTCGAATAGAGAGTCCAATTCAATCAAGAAGATGAAAAGGAGGCAAGGGAAGAGAATACACACAATACCTTGCTCAAAGGATCTCTAAAGAGATGACCCTTCTGTAGAGATTAGGAGCTAGAAACCTGGTATAACTCCATGGATTTGGATGACAACGCACAAACTAGAAGCTAAGAGGTAGTAATATTCCTCACAGAGAGCAATAAAACGGACAAAGGGTACGTCTCAGCTTCTGCCGAGTTTTGCGCTGACTGTACTTTACTTTTCTGTCTTTTAATTAGCTTCAGGGTGTTTTTGACTGAGGATTTTGCTTTATTTTGATACTAGTGTAGATATGGGATACAAAGATTAATAAATTACCAGTCCAGGGTGAGCGAAGAAGGAATTTTTTTTTTCCTTTTGTTTTTTTGGTGGGATATGAGAGTTGTGGAATTATTCAAAGGGATGATGACTCGGTGATCAGCTTTGGAAGTACTTGTTGGTGTGGTTTTGTGTATATAATTACCAGATCACGGGTTTCATGATCTAACCCGGCTGACTCGAGTTTTTTTATCCTTTTCTGTAATTGATTTTTTTTTCAATTTCATTGTTCAACATTTGAGTTGATTGATAATTAAATTTTATAATTTATTTTGGTTTGCTTTCTGTGAGGTTATCTTAATGTCATGACCTGAGTTAAGGGTTTAATGAGTTAATCTGGATTGACTCGATATTTTTTTTCTCCTTTTTAAATTGATTTTTTTCTTCATTTTCATTTTTCAACATTGGATTGATTGGAAATTGGGCTTCATAATTTGTTTTTTTCTATTAGGTTATCCCGATCTCATGATTCAGGTTTGATAGGTTAACTCAGGTTGACTTAGTTTTTATTCTTTTTTAATTGATTATTTCAATTTCATTCTTCAACATTAGAAAGATTGATAATTGGGCTTCAATATGTCTTTTTATTTATTTTTTAAGAGATTATCGTGGTCTCATAACCCGAGTCGCGGATGTTACATGTTAACATGGATTAACCTATGTTGATCTAATATGTTGTTGCCTTAAATTCTTTTAAAAAAAGATGTTTTCTTAAAGTGTTTTTAGTTAAATTATTTTTTTTTTCTTGTTGTTCAACTTGCCAATTTATCCGGTCACATCAAATAAATTTGTAAACTGTTTACAATGCCTAGATATTTTTTAACATTTTATTTTTTTAAATCCGACCAACAACGTTACTCGGGGAAATCATCTAATTGCTCCTAAAACGTATCCTGTTCTATCCATATTGTTGACACCCTTTCTAAAGGCTATTTTAGCTCTATGTGCTGTCCCTGTATCCCATCCCACACCACCTAGCTAGTCAAAATAATTTTCCCCAGGTGCTTTTATGCTATATAATTATTGAGATGTTAATTCAGATAGTAATTGCAACTATTTATTCTTGGTGTTATCATCCCAATCTCGAATAAAAAAATATATGTGAAAGATTTTTTGATTAGTAAATAAATAATCCAGACGTGAATGGCCCAAAATCCAAACTGTAATGAATCTAGTTACATGAAAACTAGTCCAAAGTTTCATAATCTAAACTATATTTCTACTTGGCAGCTAGCTATGAAATTCAACAATCAACCAAGCATTCGAAAGGTATTTCGACATTCCATCAATTTAATAGCATATAACTACTTCTGTATTTTACTTTGGTGATTAGACTTGTATTTTTTTTAATTATTATTATTTATTGGAGGATATTGTGTTATCTAGGGTTCTTTTTTTATCAAATTAGCAGAGTAAACTTAAAAATTTGAATGACACCGTTTGAAAAAGATTTGGTGAAATAACATAGTTTGATCTTGTCACACTTCAAAAATATAACATCAACTACATGTCACGCTTATAAAATGCAAAAACTACATGTCACGCTTCTAAAATGCGACATCAATTAAAATTTAAATAGATCGAACACTAGCAAAACACACAGACCTCAACTTATAATTATTTGTTATGATTGCGTTAATTATTATGATGATTTTAATTTGTTTATATGTATACCAGAGCATATATACTTTATATGTTTGACAGTGTATTGTTTACTGACCTCACAGATAAATATGTTCCTTTGCTTTATGTAACACTCTTGGAAAATTTCGATGTCATCCCTCCATATAGATAGGGATTTGCTGAATTGGTCTTATCATGCAGACATCTATATCTTACATGTATGAAGGGGTCCAAATAGATCAAGGGATGTTTATTACTTCTACAAGTATAAATCTTTTTATTTAATAACAGTTATGGTTGCGGGAATATCTCTATTTAAGCAGGTCCTAGATACCAAGATTGCTGGAAATAACAGTCCAAACTATAGTTGAAATATCATATTTCTGAATCGCAACATCCTCAAATTATACTATTTCACCCAATTTTTTTTTTTAATCTTGTGTTATTTCAATATTAATTTATATTTTGGATACTAATTACCTAATTTATCCGTAACATGGAGGAAGTCTTTTTTTCATGCGACAGGGTAACAATCCAAGGACATTCAGATCCATCTTTCCAGACAGAATGTCATTGTCGTCGACACTTGCACGTTTACTGGTTAAGTTTTACAAAACGTGCGCGCAAGAATTTGACCCCCCTTTTGTTTCCATGACTCGTTATTTATCTGTGTGCCTCCTAAAACCATCTCTTTCAAATATTTGCTTGCCAGGCCGCCTCTTTCCCTTGCAGGATTTATTGGATATTCATAAATAAATAAAAACAATTTTCTTTTTCGTTTTAAAGTCAACGATGTCTCGATTTAATTTTTAAGATTAAATTCATTATTAATTTATCTAATTAAACACAAGTTATCCACACCAGAAGTAGAAGAATTGTACAAACTTTATTTTTCCAGATATTTGAACCCGGTAATCTGATAATCAATAATTTATCCAAATGGATCTTTTCATGGATGTTAGATGAGGAGGAAGAGTGTTCGGTTTTATTGAAAGAATAGAGAAAAAAAAAATCAAAACTCAATCCTTAATAAACCTAATATTGAAGGATATAATTGTAAAAAAAAAAAACAATTGTAAAAAGGAACAAAAAAAGAGTTAATTCAACTTGAGTTAACTTTTTAAACTCATGACTCGAACCTTGAGGTCAGGATTACCTCATAAAAAGCAAAATTAAAAAATCATGAAACTAAACAAATATCATGAAGTGAACATCTCATATTTATATTTAATCTATTAATTTAAGTTAAATTCAACAAAGAAGGACAAATAAAAAGACTAGAGATAACAAGAGTTATTTTCAAAATTAGCAAAAAGACCTATAAAAAGTTAATTAAAAAAAAACAAAGGAACCCAATCTTAAAATAAATGAGTGTTGAAAGATGAAACTAAAATAACATGAGCTGGATGGGGAGGGCGGAGCAAACAAACTCAGGTGAATCTTATAGACTTTAATTTTCCAAACTCGCAACTCATTAAGTCCTAGACCTGAGTTTAGTTAAGAAGCTCAATTCCCAACTAATTTAATATTGAATGATAAAATAGAAAAAAAACCAATTAAAAACATTATCAAAGAAAAAATACAAATAAAAAGAATAATAATTAAATGTCATAGAAAAAAACTGAAAGATGATCACATCATAAAAAAATAAAAAATAAAAATCATCTCAAATAAAACAAATAGCAATCAAAAGAAAGAGGATTAAATCTGACAAATGAAAGAATTGAAGAAGGATGAAATTAAAAAATAAATCTCAATTTTATAAATTATTTCAAATAAAAAATAGTAATAGAAAGAATAGGAACCAAATCTAAAAGAAAAACAAAATGAAAGGCTACTCTGAAAAATTAGAGGGTCAGGTAAATCTGACAAATGAAAGAATTGAAGAAGGATGAAATTAAAAAATAAATCTCAATTTTATAAATTATTTCAAATAAAAAATAGTAATAGAAAAAATAGGAACCAAATCTAAAAGAAAAACAAAATGAAAGGCTACTCTGAAAAATTAGAGGGTCAGGTATGAAAATCAAAGTTGAAAGAGAAAATAAGAAATAAAAAGGTTGTTGGCACCAAACCGGAGGTCAATAAGCTACAAGGGCAACCAAATGAGGGACGGTTCGCCGAGACAATTCAAAAATATCAATGAACCCTCTTTTTATCCATTGCAATCCACCGCATGCACCACTTGAATATGGCAAAGCAACGAAAGTGTTGTCGTGTGTGGTGCTCGATCTTGCTATTTTTTGTTTTTTTAATTAGATTTTATATGTATTAAAAAACCAAATTTCTCCTTAGCCAAATGGATTAAAACTAAAAAACCAAGAATGACAACACGAAAAAGCTCATGGGCATATTAAACAAAAATATGTTTTCAAAGGTAATTTAGTCATTTCGATGTTCTTTTAAAATGTAGAAACACTTATTTATTCCTCATCAATCTGATAATGATTAATAAGTCTTGCGAAAAGATCATATTACCTCTAATAACCGATTCATCAATTTTTTTAGAAAGGTAAAATGGTCATTATATTTTTCTAATCAACAATGAATCCTTTCATGATAAAACAATTTTTTCCCTCCCCACGTAGCTTTATTTAATTTTATAGGACGAGTTTTTTTGTACATACAACCAAGAGATATGCTCAATTGCCATTTTCTTTCTCTTTCACCAATCATCTTTTATCAATAAAAGTGATCCATCATTATTATTTTAGATGATTAAGCATTCCTTTATCATTGTTTTTAATATATATAGTTCTTCCCTAGCCATCAACATCTTTAAACCACATGCAGACCACACAATATAATTTACCTCATGTAAGGTGTGTTAGGAGTGCTAATTCCTTCTCTAATCACAAGCAGTTCCTTACCATAAAATTTCAAATAAGATTAGTCCACCCGGGTCTCCTAATGATCCTAAATCAAACAACTATATGGCGACTCCTTGACCCTGTTGTTCCGTCATGTCGTGCGCATACGTGCGACAAATATTTTATTAATTTTGAATTGGTCATAATAATTTATTTTAGCTTTCTTTTTATAAGATTATCGCAGTATCAAACAAACATCATGACATTTATTTGATTCTTACAAGAGTCTATTTTTGTAATCATATTATTAAATAAAAAAAATATACCTAGTGAGTTCTTGATCCGGTTGCGGGTTTGGCGAGTTAAGACGCGAAGCCCTAGTTAATCCAATATGTTATCATCTCAATATTAAAAAAATATCATTTCGATTTTTTATGTCAAACCATTCTTTTACAGGTCAATTGGGTTCTTTTTAGGCTTCTCAGATTGACTGAGTTAAGTAGGGAAACTTCCTCGCAGGTTAATTTTAAATTCGAACTAGGCAAAAAGTCGGGGCAAAAGCTTTCATCAATAACAACGCAACATAGTTTTTTTTTTTTTCATTCCATCTTCCAATTTAGTTTTTTTTATTAAATCCTTTTTAGCTTTTCTTTCAATTTTATTTTGCAATATTTAGTTGGTTTTGAATTTGTCTTCATAATTTATTTCAGTTTGCTTTCTATAAAGTTATTACAATCTCAAACAAATAAAAGGACATTTGGTAAAATCATTTTGCAAGCATTTATTTTTGTTATCGTATAATTAAGTAAAAAATATTTTTTAAAAATAAAGTTGTTAAACTTAGTGGAGTTCATGATCCATATCCCACGTTTGATTGGTTAAGCCACGAAACCGAGTCGATTTAACATGTCGTTGTTTTAATATTTTTTTTAAAAAAACATATTATCTTGAAAAAAAAATTAAAATCAAACCATATATTTTACTGATCATCCGAGTTGTTTTTAGATATGTTAAGTTGATTTAGCTACTTTGAGGTAACTTTAATGTGGGTTAATTTTTAACCCGAGCTAAATAAGTTAAATTTAAAGAATTCAAAGTTTATCCATGAAATCGGGTTTAATAATTCTGTAAAATAAATCTTTGCAATTAATTTTTTTTTATGTTCAATTTTTTTTTATCTGATTTCCGGTGTAGGGTGAGCCAAGAAACTATTACTCGCTGTTGATCTGACATCTCAAAAATTCCCTCGGTTACCAAAATGATGGCAAACAACACTTTCAAAGCAAGGACCATGATAGAACAAATCAAGCCTTTTCTTGGTTTAAAAAAAACAAATTAATCGGTAAAACGTGCTATTAAATAAAACAAATTAAGAAAATAATAATAATAATAGTAAAAAACAAGAAGGATCCATATTTCATACTTTTTAGTTGGCATGACATGACAGATCTGTGAACCAATGGTGAGCTCTACTGTAGCCTAGTACTATCCTTTATTTCCTTTACAGAAAATCACCACCGCTAACGCGTGGAAGGCGCGTTGGGGTAGACAAGACAACTAGACAAGAAATCTAAATTGTTCTTCGATAGACACGTGGGACCATATCTGACGTGCAGATCTTATCGTTAGCTAGAACCAGATATACACGCGTCTATTAGTGATTTAAATTTAATAAGTTCACAAATATACAAAATAAAGGTACGATACTGATATGACGTGATTTGATTTAGATGCCAAGTAACTGTAATTGTTTCACCTAGTGTGAACTTTACACAAATAAGATTTTTTTTTTTCATATTAGCAAAATAACCCAAAGTATTTATCATACTGCCACAATTGATAGAATAATTTTTAGTCTAACACGGTAATAGGAGTTGTGCATATAGTAAAAAAAAATCGTGTGCATGTGTGATAATTTTGTAGTGTATGTGTAAGTAATTGATTTCAAGTTATATAATCCTTTCCCCCTCTTTCTTTATCTATTTCTTTCCCTTTCTTTCTTTTTTTTTCCAACATCCCCTGAAGCTTAACCCTCTTGATCTCTCTCCCATGCTGAAAAAACCCTTTTATCTTCCTTCATCGTGATAGACCTTAGCTTTCTCCATTCGCTATAATCTCTCTCCCTTATAGTTGCCATCGCCGCCGTCCACGAGAGCCTTTTTTTAATTAATTTAAGGTATATTTATTTTTCTTCCTTTTTAATTTGTTATTTTGCTTGGCTAATTTGTGGATTTTTTAGGGTTAGGATTTAGTCATACTTAATAATTGTTTCACCCGAATTTGATGTGGTAGCCTGCAAGCTCATACGTTGTCTATACCTAGATCTTACCACCCACATGTGAATGTTTTGGGAATTTATGGTGAGTTATAGATTTACTAGATGTTTAGTGGTCCAGTATCTCGGATCCCAAAAACTTACAACTGAATTTTTGGTCTAATCTCAATTATTCATATGTATCCATGTGTTAACAATTTGTTTAATAAATAACACTTTGTTTGTAAACTAAATTCAAGTATAGTCAATAGGTAGTATCCTTTCCTTAGTGAATTCAATAGCATTCGATTGCCTTCCCTTGATGGAGTTACTGTTCAATAGTCCCATAAATTTATTTATTTATTTATAAAGTGAATTTAATTTAAGTGAAATTTATGGACCACATAAAGTATGTGCATGCACATTACACCAATAAGAATAAAAGAAAAGGAGGTGAAGACATTATGTTAGGGAATTGAATTGAATTTTCTTCAAGCTAGTTGAAGTAAAAAAAATATGATCTAATTAGGAAGGGTGATGCTATTCTCTTAATGAGATGTTAGGTGAAATTATAATCACCGGCACCATATTATAATAATATCAAACAATACTAAAACTAATTAATAAACTTTAGTTCAATCGATATTATTTTTTTTTAATCTCAAGTTTAAACTTATTTACTATTATCTTTTAAATAAAGAACAATACTAAGACTCAATTGCCTTATTATATATTTTCTTACATATGCCAATTTTTTATTTTTATTTTTTTAATGTATTTTTATCCAGCCCGTCACTTAGCTAGTGGTATTATATTTCTTGCGATTAAAAGTGATTGCCCTTATCACTGGCGGAAGGGACTCTTCTAGGCAGTCCCCCTCACGATTGCGTGGGCTAAAAAATCATTGGATCCGCGACGGTCGTAATCAATGTCTGGTTGTCTACATAATTGCAGAAACTAAATTAATTTACTTACATTCCGGCAGATACCTAACTTAATTTAAAAATATGAAAGTGGTTTTTCTTGTTGAAATGTTTTTTTAAAAATTAATGTTTGTTTTACTTGTGATACTTAAACTGGAATGACATGTGTAGTGATGGGCACTTCAACAGGAATGATGTGACCTGTGACCTGCGGCTGCTCTTGAGATTCAGACAATGACTGGTTTGAGTCGGTTTTGTACTTGTGATTATTGGCAAATGATTTAATCACACCTGTTGTTTTGCAATGCCTCCTCTGATCGATGAGAGTGCGTGCAGACAAGAGCCGCCCATATCCTTTCTTCAGAATATGTACCCTAGAAAAATGTCTTTCAAAACATAGTGACGTTTTTTAGATAACAAAGTTTATTGCTTCTTTCTTGAGTATTTTGGGTTTTTTTTTGTTTTTTGGGGGCTCCTTGTGTGAGGTGAGTCATGTTCCATGATAAATTAGCATGGTTTTACATGTCACCATTTGTTTTTGTATTTGGCTATGTTCTATTTGGAAAAAAATAATATTAAATTGATACCTTTTAATGCTTTTTAAAGGTTGTGATGTATATATATATCAACAATAAAATAAAAATTATTTTGATATAATTTTAAACGAAAAGTATTTTTAAAAAGCAAAACACTTTTTGTTATAATGTCAAACACACATTAACAAAATACTCAAGGGTGTGGCTAAATTTTTCTAGTCATTTGTGTTTTTTTTTTTTTTAATTTTAACCCTCAACAATCCTTTTTTTTTTAAATCATCCTTTAATATTAAATTGTTTTGAAAATTATGCTTCGTGATTTTTTTATTTTCTTTCTTTTGAGTTATATATTGGTCTCGTGTATTTTTTTTTCTTGATTTCAACTTTTAACATTATATTTGTTGGAAGTGAGGCTTCGTAATTTTTTTATTTACTTTTTATGAATTTATCTTAATCTCGTGACTAAGATCATTTCAATCATTGGCTATACCAAGTTCTCATTGATGATGGCAGTATGGTAAATATTATCCTCTTCAAAAAGTCTTTAATATAATGAATATTAACAATATTTAAAGGGGCATTTTAAAGCGGTAGCTTTGTAGAATTTGTCTAAGAAAATATTGAAATGATTGTTTTTTTTTTAAAGGTTATTATGTCCACGGCAAGAGAAAGAACCCAACTTCTGTTCAGGGAAATCCTTTTTGAGGGCTTTGAAATGGGCCGTTCTTTTGGGCCAAGGGCACTATTAACGAGAGTCCAGCGTTTTATAGCTAGGGCCTGGTGTTTACGGCAAATTAAAAGGCTTGTCGCCTGAGCAAAGGGGAGATGATGCCCGCCGGAATCACGAATTCTCAAATCAGAATGTTGGTCCCTGTGAATGGAACATTGAAAGTTCAACATCCATCAGCTAGGAAGCACGTATGCGGATATGTGATCGGACTGATATTTGATGTTATGGATATAAAAATATTTGTTTTTCAAATATTTACTCTATTGATTTGTTAAAATTAGTATCAAAATAAGTATTAGAGTTAATTAAACTAGTTTAAAAAAATACTAACGTACAAATTATTTTGGATAATATCACACAATAAAAATGAAATGAAGTCACTTTCTTTGACAACATTCAACAATTTTTATCCATGTAATGTAAATTTCTTTTGTTTAAATATTGAAAAATTGAAACATGGCCATGTTTTTACGTAATATCAAATATTTTTTAATAGTGAGATTTTATATATATATATAAAAAGAATATTAAGGAAGTCATTTTATTTTTTTCATGTTTTAGTCTCTAAATGTTGAGTAGAGGTGACCATTTTCGGTTATGTTTGGTTTTTATAAAAAAAATAATAACAAAAATGAATTAAAAAAAACCGAAACCGGTTCCAACCGACCGATTTTGGTTTTTTAGAACAAAAATCAATTCAAACCGGTTTGACTTGATTTGACTCGGTTTTTTTCGGTTTGGGTTCAGTTCGTTTTTTTCAGTTTCAAGCTTATAAAACTGAAACTAAACCGAATTGATTGATTTTTTCAAAATTTTAATTAGTTTTTTTTCATGATTTGGTTTTTTCAGTTATTTTTTTTATAATTTTCTTATTTTTTTAGTTTTTTTACTCACCTCTATTATTGAGATATAAGAGATGTCCGCTAGAAAATATAAAGATAAAGAGAGAAATAGATCATACATACTTTGATCATGAAAAAAACTGATTTCAATATAAATGAATTCATATTAAAAAAGAAATCCCAGGATCGTAGTATGGAGTTTTCATCTTGTAAAAAAAAAAAAAAAAAACAAAACTCGGAAAGGTTTTGATGATTCGGTTTAATTTTTAGTTTCTACATTGATTTGATAGTTTTTTTTATATTAAGAACAGGATTTATAAAGTCCCGATGATGTTTTTTTTTAGATGTTTAACGGTGCAGACAAGTACAAGATCTTAATAAAATAGAATGGAAAATATGCCTTTTGCCTTTTTTTAAAAAAAATTCAAGCATGTGAGTAAGCCCTCCAAACACTCCTAGGCTTATTAGTTTAGGCCTACCACTTGGATCTCTCCTTGTAAGCCCAGGGTTGCCTACTTTCTTGTTATGTTTATAATAATAAAAAAATTAATAGATTTATTAAAATAATATTTAAACAATGATCTAATTATGCCATGATTTTATGAGAACATTAGGATTTTTTATGGTAATATTTATGATTATTTTATAAATAATTATATACCAACTTGACAATTAGAATTTTTTTAAAAAAAATTATACTCGTTAATGTTCTATAATAGCAGGGAGATAGAGTCTTGCATTGAGGTTTTGGCCTTGAATGTCCTTTATTTTTCTTTCTTTCTATGCAATGTCTGCTACTTGGCAAAAAGGGGAAGTTATTAGCAATATGGCCAGCAAAAATGTAGACAAAAATGTTGCATTGAAAATGTGGACAAAGAACTTGCATAGAAAATTACATTTGGACTTCCTTCCATGGCAGTTCTTTGTTGCTGCTAAAAGAAGTGAAAAATATAAACAAAACAGTTCATTTACCTACGATTTCACTTCTATAAATCTTTCTATTTTTAAAATTAATCTAGTCAAGATCGAGCAACACAAGGTTTTTATTAACACCTTCCAGGACAACCCAAGCAGTTTTTGAAGATCAAAAACAGGTTTGCACTTGAATGATTTCTAACACTTTAATTTGCACCAGCATAACGACTACTCTGGTCTAGAACACAACCCTCCATTTTCGAGACCTGGTTGTTACCTTTGGTTATCTTTATGCGTCTCCTACGATATTCTTTGTTATTAGATGATGGCTCCATTACATCATCTGCAAATCGCACCCTCTTCTTGTCCTGACATGATCTCCTTGATCCTGTCAATTGTAAACAACGTTAAATTCAATACTGTTTCGAACATTACTTTGGTTTTTCGTTTCTCTTTTTTATTAAGAAAAAGAAGAAAGGATCACATGCGTACCCCTTAATTCAAATTCCATCTGCTTCATGAAATCAGAGAGGAGACGTTTGTGGAGCTGACGTGCAATGAGAACTACAGTTCCGGAAACTGCAAAGGCAGCCATGAAACCAATCCCCATATATCCTGCCATGCTCTGATTTATATATGTCTCTCTCTCAATTGGGCTATCGCTTTTCGGTCTCAAACGCTCTAAGAAGGCACCTAGTTTGATGAGTTCAGTAGAAAAAATTGAGAGAGAAAGCTAAGGTCTATCGCGGTGAAGGGAGATACGATAAACATCGGCAGAGAAGCACTGGAAATTGGAAATGGAAGAATGGCTAGTTGGTGTTATTAGTGAAAAGAGAAGGATGGGTTTGGAATTAGACGATCCAAACGAGGAAATGACAACGACTAGCCAAGTCTGGTTAACGGGTGTTTTTAAAATACCCTTTAAAAACCATTTAATACTTCAAATTAATATTTATTTTTCTTTTTAATTATAGAATTTATCGACAGCACTTAAAAATATTCACAAATAAAATAATAATCAATATTATTTTTTTTTATCACAATCAAACAGTAAATAATAAATAAAATAGATAATATTCTAAAGATGCTCGTTAACATATGTATTTTGCAAAATATATAAAGGAGACAAATCTTGAGTTATATAAATTCGATGGTACGTTGCCTTCAAACACTCATCTGTAATTTCTGTGAATTGGTTGCTGGGGTGAATATTCATTCTCTGAAGGGCAAAGAAGTCAAATGATAAACCTGGAGTTTGGTAGCCAGCCGCTCTATATGTAACTTACCGCTTGAGCTTCTAGAAGCGACCGCTTCAACTACCTGCACAGAGACGGAAGATGTGGCAGGCATACAAGTTACAACGATCATTGAATTGGTTCATCGTGTGTTCAAATTATTCAACATATGTCCTCGTCTGTTTCGTTTGTTTGACAAAAAAAAAATAATTATAATTTTTTAAAAATAATTTTTTAAAATTTTCTATATTTATTTATTATTAAAAAAATTCATCAATGAAAAGTGTCTTTTCAGTCAAAAAAATTTAACTTAGTTTCCAAGAAAATATTTTCTTTTTATTTTGAATGGAAAACACTTTCTGGAAGTTGTGAAAAATTTATAAATGTCATATTATTTGTTGATTATATCAAATTTAGTCCTCAATATTTTAATTGCTTATATAAATAATTAGCTTGTGTGAAATAAAATAATTACTGTATGTATATCCATGAAAATTTTGTTTGTATAATATTGATTTATAAAAATTATTTATGAATACTTCTTATGCACTGAATATTTTTTTTTAATAGTTGGTCTTTTTTATAAAAATAAAATTGTCACAAGTTTTTAATTTTTATATCTCATTTGGAATTGTGGTAACTTTTTTTTCTCAAAATATTTTTTATTTAAATTGATATTTTTAGATATTTTTATGTTTTGATATAAAAAATATAAATTTTTTTTTGAAAAAATAATGATTATTTAATGTATTAATACCAAACACAATTACTATTGAGGTTGGATTATGGTTGACAACCATCATCCAATTAAGAATTTCCACATTGCACAATAATTTTAAGTGGATTTTACAATGTTTTTCAAAGATTAAGTTGATTTTATTAGTATAAAATATTTTTTATGACTTTAAGCTTTGTTGCCAATATAAATGTGATGAGAGATTTTTTAGATAAAAAAAATATATAGTATAATATTTCATCTCTAAGTGTATGCTCTAAAGTAACTTTCCAATCACGATCCAAGAGATGTCTGATATCCAAAAAATAATAGTTTTATATTTATGAAAATCGACCTGGATATCAGAATTGCATGGCAACTCTCTGAAACCCGTGTTCGAAGCAAGACGAGGTCCTTTCTTCAAAGCCAACAATTCAGGCATTAAATTAGCTTCGACGCCAGCAAACCCTGTGAAACCAGTAATAAAAACTTCGTCTGGAGACCTGATTAAGCCCCCAATCCCCACTCTACCTTGATTACCCAAAGAACTACCATTAACATCAAGTCCAACGGTATCCTCCTCCGGCCTGCTCCTAGAAACCATCCTGGAAGTAATGTGCAGAACATCAGCCCATACCATGCCTGTCTCGATCGTGTCTTCCACCATACGGTAGATATTGGAAAGAAACCACAGAAATATATCTCAATTTTAGGAGGAAATAGCTTGAATTATGTTCTTGATATCTTCGGGCAATTCAGTAGCTAAGATAGAAAGACTCCATCGACCTCGGCACCGCAACTGATTCGCTTGTAAATCAGTATCCAGAATGCTCACTACTGGAACTAAGGCTGCAACTTGACCCTCCTAGCTCCAACCAAAGGTCGTTCCAAAACGAAAGCTCACCCTTCGATCCCAATTCTATAACTAAACCCCTCCTCCTAGTACCCAAAGGCTTTTCTTATCTATCGCCAAGCATTCGAACAAGATCCCATCCGACTAACCAAATGAAAAGGACAACCTTTCAGACGCAAGTTATTCGATGGTTTGCTTCCTTCAAGGTCACCACTCTTGGTCAAGATGTTTTATTTATCACTTCATGTGATTAGCGGTTGCCATAGCATAGACTACAACATAATTTAAGAAGAGTGGTGTAATCATCGGTAATATTGAATAAATAAAATAAAGGATAATTTTATAATGAATTTCTTTCACAAAATTGTCTTTATTCTGTCTAATTTTAAGTTGTATTTTCTAAATCATTGATAGACTCTCCAATGAAAATTTGTTGTTGATGAGTTTTTTGTTGGGGATTTCAACTCCATCGGTAATTCAACCGATGAATTTTCTTGCCGACAAAAACACCAACAAAATATCCACGCCAAAAAAGAATATCTGACAACCATTTTTCTTACGACCAATCCATTAGTAAATATTACCGACTGATCAACAATCTTCATCTCTTTTAAAAACATGGAAACATATCCCTCCAGTCTACACAATCTTCATCTCTTTTATTTCAAGAATAACCAACTAGTCACTTAATTATAGGCCAATAGCTTTTTCAATCACAGATGAAGGAAGAAGAAGAAGAAGAAGAAGAAGATGTTTTGGTCATTTGAACAGAAAAATGTCATGATTGGGCTGTGCCAAGGCCCAACAGCATTTCCCTATAATTTGTCAAATTTATCTGTGTCTTGGTGGTTGGAACAACCAGCAATGGACCACTCAAGCTGTCAAAGTTACATCTTAGTATCAACTTTGACGCCGTATTCAAGCGTAGAATTTTCCCGATCACAAACATGCCCAGCAACTTTTTTTCTGGATTTTACAGCTATAATCATCATTTCGAATTGAAACCTTTGTTGTCTTACCCAATCCAAATTAGATACCAAACACGTTTCCAATGACAATAATGGGTTTAGAATGCAAAACTGCTACTGACAATTGCAATGTAATTAAGCCAGAACGCTAATTTTGCAGAAACATCCTTTACTGGACTGAAATTGAAAGTTTCAAATGCACTTAGCAACAGAACACTGAGCAGAAGATCATTAGTAGTACTTATTATCCAAAAAAATAAAATTAAATAAACTGAATAACATAAACATATCAGCAAATTCTCATTAAACTGGTATTATATCAACAACATCATAGCAAAACCAAACAAACAAAAGACATGTAGATGTGCTTGAAATGTCATGACAAGTAACACAAGACGCAAGCACTCAAACTCTGAGATGCGAAAGGACTACGAAGACTACCAGACCTATAGCTAGTTCAACTTGCATCACAGTAGTAATACAAGTACACAGTAGTACTTGAGAAATTCAACCCATTATGTCATTATATGAAGAAAAGTATACAAATTAAGCAAAGGAAAAGAAGAAAAAGTGTAAAATCTGGCTAACCCATTTGAGCTTCTTTCTCAAAAATCCCAAGAATCCATCAGGTAGTGAAGTAGAATACAGGGTGTAGAAAGAGATGGAGAAGCATGAAGCAGGCACATGAGAAAGAAAGGAACACCACCCCGTACACAATCCTCAAACCCATTATCACCAAAGATCTCGAAAATCCACAGGGAGAGGAAGAGGTGGGCTTTGCCGTTCTGGATCTGTATCTGGAATTCGATTCTTATTCCTTTGAAGTGAAATTAAAAGAGAGATGGGTTTTCCCACGCGCTGGGAATAGAGATAGAAATGTTACGTGGGAATGTTTATTTTGAAGCACCTGTCTTGTTTGATCATTTTTTATTTTTATTTTTATTTTTATTTTTAATTTCTTGTGGTACGTACCTGTGCTTTCCTCAGGCTGAAACGTATGAACAGAGAAAGGGATCTTGAATGGCGTTGCCATGAGACTGGTGGTTGTGAATGTTAGAACTCAGAAGCAACTTCGGAAAACTAATCACCTTTACATTTGTCAATCCACGAATGATGTGGAAGTGCATTAGAGTGTCAGAATGAGCTAGCTGGTGTTTCGGACGAGTGTGTTTGGTATTGTGGTAGCTGTTGTGGTTGTGGTTTAAAAAAAGTTGTTTTAAAAAAAGTACTTTTAGTTGTGGTTGGTTTGAAAAAATAGGTGTTTGGTTAAAACTGTGGTTGAAATTGAGGTTGAATAAAAAGTAATTTAATGTGTTTGGTTAAGAATGATTTTGAAATTAA
>Ga0325405_1000345_pt1 | contig 43950 bp, 29 predicted proteins | sample PopdelMetagenome_21_FD_205663 | JGI IMG/M metagenome (GOLD analysis project Ga0325405, IMG submission 205663) | Populus deltoides microbial communities from Bellville, Georgia, United States - Xylem-Control-R2 | ecosystem: Host-associated > Plants > Phyllosphere > Stem > Wood/Secondary xylem... | reverse complement strand
TATATATTATCTGTTTCAAAAAACCCCTCGATCTCCGTCAATTCTCTAGTCATTTTTTGCCGGATATAATGCCCAGAAACAACATCATTCGACCGTACTCTGTAAATGATAATTTTCTTATAATATTGTTTTTGTTTTAAAATAAATTTTTCATTCCATAAAACCTTATAAACAAAATATAATTAAAGACTGGCTATGCAAATTATGTTAGTTAATTGATATATAATATATTTTTCATTCCATAAAACCTTATAAATAAACTCATATTACGCAGACAGACCATCTTATGTGATTAAACAAAAAGGTCAACAAGGTTGGTGAGATGTATAAATATTATTGTAGGGTCACGAAAGTACTTACAATTATTGCAAATAAAAGCAAAAGGTTCCATTTTCCATGGAGATGGTGATGGTGCTGTGCACCTCATAAACTATCTCATTTGATTCCTTAAATAGATTATAATTTAAAAGACTTTGGTAATTACTTTGGTATAGTCCCTTTGGATGGATGCTTTCTTCCAAAGTGCTATATATATATATATATATATTATCTGTTTCAAAAAACCCCTCGATCTCCATCTATTCTCTCGTCATTTTTTTGCCGGATGAAATGCCCAGAAACAACATCATTCGACCGTACTCTGTAAATGATAATTTTCTTATAATATTGTTTTTGTTTAAAATAAATTTTTCATTCCATAAAACCTTATAAACAAAATATAATTAAAGACTGGCTATGCAAATTATGTTAGTTAATTGATATATAATATATTTTTCATTCCATAAAACCTTATAAATAAACTCATATTACGCAGACAGACCATCTTATGTGATTAAACAAAAAGGTCAACAAGGTTGGTGAGATGTATAAATATTATTGTAGGGTCACGAAAGTACTTACAATTATTGCAAATAAAAGCAAAAGGTTCCATTTTCCATGGTGATGGTGATGGTGCTGGTGCGTGCACCTCTGTTTCTTTCACTTTCAATTACTTTCTTCAATCCTTGATCGTTTGATTCCTTCTGTGGTGTAAACGTGACCATGCTTGTTTCCTGGAAAATATGGTGCAAGCTCAGCCATGCCTCATGATCCATACGAGATAATGAAATTTGGATCATTTATTATTTTATAAATTAGGATTGGACTTGGAGAGAAGAATTAATAATCCCTTTATCAACATACATAATAATCGAAGACCAATTTCCTTTTCATGTAAAGCTCAGCCATGCCTCATGATCCATGTATAGTTTTATGTGAAGCCATGTAAAGCTCTTAATCTACAGATTATCATTGGTTGACGTTATTTGACTCGTTTCCTCCTTTACACATTAATTAATTGGTACCATGGGATAGGTTAGCGAGCTGTCAATGAAAATGTAAGGAAGCAATGGAGATTTTGAAGGGGTTATGGAAATCTCCATTGACTTGTACGGAAGGAATAGTTGTTAATTATACCCTATTGGTTGATTCATAAAATTTTTGATTTAAAGATTGACTCAGGGGAAGATGAAAAAAAAAAAAAAATGATGTAACTAAACTCGATTTATCCGAATATGTTTTTAATAATTTTAAACAAAAATAGTTTTGGGTACCGAACAATGTTTTCCATGGCCCGTGGAGGCATAATATTTCAAAGTAAAATCACCTTCTTGCACGGTGAGACCGCGACACTCTAATGATGTTTTTTTTAGTAATAGTTATGGAAATCCTAGAACCAATAAAATTAAATTTATTAATATTTAATTAAATGGTTGTTTGTTTTTAATCATTTAATTTTGTTTTATAAACTATCTCATTCGATTCCTTAAATAGATTATAATTTAAAAGACTTTGGTAATTAGTAGTAATTCTTACAAATTCTCGTGGGACGATACTCTACTCATCACTTTATTACTTGTTACTGTTCGTGTACTTGCGAAAATTAACCATTAGTAATCAAGGTGGTCAAGTGTGTCGCGAGGTGCGTGCGCGCCGCGACGTCGTCTGGGGACGGCCAAGGCTTTTTATCATGCCTCATGTGTGAGGTGTTGTGTGTTGGGAAGAGTTTTTTGATTTAATCATAAAATAATATTTAGGAGTCACCACATATTATTATGGTCACTACGAACCTATGGTCTGCGAGAGTCTTGGTAAAGGACTGGTTGTGCAAGGGGAAGACGCATCATCGCCAATGCACCCTACCTAAGGTAAGCTGCATTGTTGTTTGATTGTTTTTTTCTAAGTCGGGTTTCTATTCGTTGGTCTTTTCTAAGGTTCAAAGCAAATCTCTCTTCATGAGAAAGTCTCTACCTTATTAGGTTAAATCCTAACCTTGTATCTTTAATACCTGAGGGTGTATTTTATCATATAAGTTTACACCCCAAAAATATTGAAGTCTACATCTTTAATACCTGAAGGTTTTTGATATTTTGGACAAACCCTAATGGATGATCATAAACTGGTTATAATATCAATTTTTGGATCAAAACATGAAAAATATGCAATTTTTTTTAATGAAAATATGCATTGAAAATTTTTAGGATTTGGCCGTATGCATGAAAAAAAAAAATATATTTTTGTTTTTGAAAAGGGCAATTAATTTAAAAGTTTTTTTTGAGATTTTTTTAAAATGTTTTGAATTTTTTTTTGAAATATTTCGGAGAAAATCAGATATTTTAATACTGGATTTGTATTTTACAGTGTAAATATACAACTCAATATTATACAAAATTGGTAGAAAAATATTTGAGAAAATAAAAAAATTTTGAAATGATTTTTTTTAATTTTTTTGGGGCCGGACCGAACCTGACCCAAAGGAGATGTTAATTATTTTGTAGAACGTGAACAGTAGTTCACGTTCTGCATGCAACTATACAGTTGCAGACGATGAGAGAGAAAAATAGGAGGTGACCTGGTGGAGGGGATGGAGTTGCTGTTACTGGCCTGAAGTGAAATGGGCGGGGGTGCTGGTAGCCGGAGTCGGCTTTAGGAGGAAGAAGAAAAAGTTGCAGAGGAGAGAGAAAGGCTGGATGGAGAAGAGAGAGAGCCGCGGTGGCTGCTTAGTGGTCAGTCGGTGATTGTGTTGGCTTCATGTGGTGAAGCTGGTGGCTGAAGGCGGGGGTGGAGGAAGAAACGACAGCTATAGGAGGGCCAATAGAGAAGAAGAAAACGTTCATGGCGATGCAAGTAGGCTACTGCTGTTATGGAGGAGGAAGGGGAAGCGAATGGTGGAGAGGGTGGTGGTCAAGCCGGTGATAAGGGTGGTGGTGGTCGCGGTTGGCTGTTGGGACGACGGGGAGAGAGAGAAAGACAGAGAGAACGTGGCAGAAATCGGAAAAAGGTTGTTTTTTTTTGCTTATTTTGGACCCGATTTTGCTCCTCTCCTAGAGCCTAAAATCCACCTCTATTTATAGGCAGTGGAAGCGGGCAATCTTGTCTACACCGAGGAAAAATATCAGCCCTTGATTCAATTGGGAAGGATCTCAACTATTGGTTCAAAGTAGGCATGGTGCACTGTCAAATTTGCAGGAAAATATTGACCGAGTTGGCCACTTTAGGCCGATGCCGGGCCCAACATGTTGTCATTCCACCTGAACGGACTATACCCGGAGATAGAGGGATGTCAGTTGATCATTTTCGTGTAAGTTTTATCAAATTTGGTAGAGTGTAGAGGAATTAATTGCACCTGCAAAGTAGGTAACCTGAGCAGTTATTTCAGAGAAAATTGAAGAAGAAAATGAACAGTACTAGAGTTTTGTATTTGGCCAAAGTTCATTTTAGTCCTCCCTCTGTAAATTTGATTTAACTACACCCATAATTGACCCTATACTTTTAATTTAGTGCAATTTAACCCCTACAGAACTTGAATTAGAACCTTGAATTTACACGCCTTATGCATTGTGGTTCCTAGTTTCGGTTTTATTCAATTTAACCCCTAATTGATCATTAAACTTTTAATTTCTTTAATTTCACCCCATGTTTTTGCTAATTAAGCCCCTATAGTTTGGTGCCTTTTGTAGATTGGCCATTGGCTGCGAATTCTGTCAATTTGACACTTAATTGACCTCAAAACTTCAATTTTTTTGCAATTTTACCACTGATTCAATCAATTAACTTCGTAAAAATTAAATTGGTCTCTTGAAATTCCAATCTTCTCAATTAAGCTCAAGTTAGGCCACCAAACTTAATTTTTCACCAATTAAGCCCCAAAAATAAAATTAATTTGACCCTTTTAAAGTATAATGAAGTCCTTGCACTTAATTAAATCCTTCAGTTGGACCCAAATTAATTCTTAAACATAATTAAAATTTAATTTGGCTCATGATTAAATCAAATTGGCCTATTAAAAATTTAATTATGTCCTTGGACCTAATTTTTATGCAAATTCTTCCAATAATAATTCAATTTGACCTTGAATTTGCATTTTTAAATTTTTTTTATCATACTAGGGTACAATTAGGCCTTAAATTTCCTTTAAAATTGCAGTTGTATTCCCCGGCCTGCTTTCTTCACTTTTCCAGCCTTTGTTTGATTATTTTTTTTGAAAAAAAAATGAATTTTAGACCCTGTTTGTTTGCTGAAAAGTAACAAATTTTACAAATTAAAAAGTTGAATGAGAATGAAATTAAAAAAAAATATATAATTTCTTAAATTATCTCAAATAAAATAAACAATAATTAAAATAATAGAGATCAAATCTAAAAAATAAAAAAATTGAAAGATGAAGAAATTAAAATAATAATATTTATCATTTCATAAATTATTTCACATAAAATAAGTAATAATTAAAAGAATGAGGATCAAATTTGATAGATAAAAAAATTCAATTAAAAAATGATAAGGGAAAAACAAATAACAATTATAAAAATAAGGATCAAAGTTAATATAAAAATTAAATTCTAAGGGATGAAATTGAAAAAAAATATTCAAAATAAAATATATATAGCAATCAAAAGTTTGAGGACCAAATTTGATATAATCAGCAAATAATATTACATTTCTAAATTTTTCACAACTTCTGGAAAGTGTTTTCCGACCAAAATAAAAGTAAAACACTTTCCTGAAAACCAAGTTAAATTTTTCTTTGACTGGAAAGTTTTTTTCGTTAACCAACTTTTCTAATGGCAAACAAACACAAGAACGTTGGGAAAGTGGTTTCCCAGAAACCACTTACGCAACCTTAAGGAATAACCCAGAATTGGGTTATGACAAAGTGTGTGGACTAGGAAGGAGTGGTTGGTAGGTGAGCTATTTGTTCAGATTTTGCAAAAGGAAACACACCTTCATGAAAACGAACATGACGAGAGACATATATACGTTGAGATGCTAAATCGAGACGATGATAACCAAGATGAGAGTAACTATAACCTAAGAACACACAAGGAGATGAACAGAAATCCAACTTATGAGTATGGTATGAACAAAAAAATAGAAAACAAAGACACCTAAAAGCACGTAGAAAATCATAATCAGGAGTATAATGAAACAGACATTCAAAAGGAGACTGATTTTGGAGGACATGAGTAGGCATGCGATTGATGATATATATTGATGATTCAAATGTATAATTCCAAAATCATAACGGAATTGGCCTAAGAAGATAAGACCAGTTTCGACAATATGGAGATGACGACGTTCAACACTGCTATTTTGGTCATGCATATGAGATAGATTAACCTATGATGAATACTAATAGTTTGAAAGAAACTATTTAACTTACAATACTCACCACCCCAATCAGTTTGAACAGATTTAATTTTGCAGGAAAACTAACACCAAACAAGCACTTGAAAATGCTGGAATATAAAAAACACATCGGATTTTGTAACAAGAGTATAATAACACATATATATATATATATATATATATATATATATATATATATATATATATATATAACAAAGTAACGAAAACCATTAAAAAAAAACATAGTAGCAAGGCCTCAAACATTACTAAATATTAAATCAAGTAGGACAACAGTTTTGTGACCCGTAGGTCACAATGACAGATGTGAAGACTTACCAAGCGGACAAACTTAACACTGAACAACAAAGCGTCTAGAAATACACATTATTTTATTTTTGAAAACTAACAAATTGAAAATATAGGAAGTAGTGACTTTGAAAGTTTTTAGGAAAGGAAGAGATTTGGATAAAGCCGAGAAGTTGTTCGATGAGATGCTTGAGAGAGGTGTTAAGCCTGATAATTTTACGTTTTCGATGATATTTAGTTGTGCTAGGTTGTGAAATTTAGCTGATAAGGCAGTTGAGTGGTTTGAGAAAATGCCGAGTTTTGGGCTTGAACCTGACGATGTTACCTTTTCGACTATGATTGATTCGTATGGGCGGGCTGGTAATGTTGAAAAGGCATTATGCTTATATGACCGTGCTAAAACGGGGGAGTGGCGGCTAGATGCAACGACGTTCTCTACATTGATTAGGATTTATAAGGTTGCTGGGAATTTTGATGGGTGTTTGAATGTTTATGAAGAAATGAAGGCTTTAGGTGTTAAGCCAAATTTGGTCATATACAACATTTTGTTAGATGCCATGGGAAGAGCCAAGAGGCCTTGGCAGGTGAAGAAATTCTATCAGGATATAATTGACAATGGGTTGTCACCAAGTTTTGTGACATATGCAGCTCTTCTGCATGCGTATGGTAGAGCTCGTTATGGAGATGATGCGTTTAAAATTTATAGGGAAATGAAGGAAAAGGGGTTGGGATTGAATGTAGTTCTTTATAATTCCATATTGGCTATGTGTGCTGATCTTGGCCACGTGGATAAAGCTGTTGAGATTTTTGAGGACATGAAGAGTTCTGGAATCAAGCCTGATAGTTGGACTTTCTCATCCATGATTACCATTTTCTCATGCTGTGGGGAAGTGTCGGAGGCAGAGAATACGTTGAATGAGATGTTCGAAGCAGGCTTTCAGCCTAATATTTTTATCTTGACATCACTTATCCAGTGCTATGGAAAAGCCCAACGCATTGATGATGTTGTGAAGACATTTAACCGAAATTTTGAATTGGTTATAACTCCAGATGATCGGTTCTGTGGCTGTCTTCTGAATGTGATGACTCAAACACCAAATGAAGAGCTCAGCAAGCTTGTTAAATGTGTTGAGAGGGCTAATCCGAAGCTTGGTTATGTGGTTAAACTTTTGGTAGAGGAGCAAGACAGTGAAGGGAATTTTTGTTGAAGTTTGGTACCAAAGCTGGAATAGGATTACTTAGTTGTAATCTACTACATTGATATCTATCTGTTAGCTGATAGCTATCTATTTGTTAGCTGATAGTATTATCTAGATTAGGATATTTCTTTCAATTTATTTGTTTAAGCTTATCTAGGATTAAACTAACTTGTTATACAACTCCTTTGATAAAGAAGAACATAGCTAGTACGTTTCTTTAGTGTTTTATTTTTCTGTAATGTTTGTTTCCTTCTATAAATAAAACACTGGGGATGACAGTAACCACCTGAGACATTTTCTGCTCCTTGTTCTTTCAACTGTAAAGACTTTGTTCTTTGTTCTTTTTCTCAGTTCATAAACATTAGTCTGTTCTTAATATATTAGTTTTTCCAACAATTGGTATCAGAGCTTCTTTGATCTTTGAAGGGTTTGTGAGTGAAAACACGAGAGAATAGTAAGGTTAAATCAAAGCTTTCTGCTTTGAAGCTAGTACGTTTCTTTAGTGTTTAATTTTTCTGTAATGTTTGTTTCCTTCTATAAATAAAACACTGGGGATGACAGTAACCACTTGAGATATTTTCTGCTCCTTGTTCTTTCAACTGTAAAGACTTTGTTCTTTGTTTTTTGTTTTTTGTTTTTTTTCTCAGTTCATAAATATTAGTCTGTTCTTAATATATCAGTTTTTCCAACAATTGGTATCAGAGCTTCTCTGATCTTTGAAAGGTTTGTGAGTGAAAACACGAGAGAATAGTAAGGTTAAATCAAAGCTTTTTGCTTTGAAGGGTTTGTGAGTGAAACACGAGAGATTAAGTGAGTATTTTTTTAAGCAATGGATTCTGCAAATTTCTAGCAAAAACACCAGTGTTCACAGGGCAGAATTATGGTGTGTGGGCTGTAAAAATGGAAACATATCTCAAAGCTTTTGACTTGTGGGAGATAGTGGAGAGTGATAGGCAACCCACTCCACTAGGAAACAATCCTACGATTGCACAGATGAAATTTTTCAATGAAGAAAAGGCAAAGCGATTCAAAGCTCTTACCTGTCTTCATAATGCTGTGAGTGAAGAAATCTTCACAAGGATTATGGCTTGTAAATCTGCCAAAGAAACGTGGGATAAATTAAAAGCAGAATTTCATGGTGATGAGAAGTCAAGAAAGATGCAAGTTTTAAATCTCAGAAGGCAGTTTGAAGGTCTGAAGATGAGAGAAACCGATACCATCAAAGACTTCTCTTCTCAAATTTCAAAACTTGTGAATCAAGTGAGACTTTTAGGAGAAGATTTTCCAGATTCAAGAATAGTAGAGAAAGTTCTGGTAAGTCTACCAGAGAAATTTGAACATAAAATTTGCTCTTTAGAAGATTCTAAAGATTTCTCAGAAATGAGTCTGCAAGAACTGGTAAATGCATTGCAAGCTGTGGAGCAAAGACAAGCTTATAGACAAGAAGGAACAAGTGAAGGAGCTCTTGTTGCAGTTTACAAGGAGAAGAGTCGGGCTAAGAATTTTTACAGAAACAATCAAGAAGAAAAAAGAGAAAAAGGGAGAGGCTGGCAATCTAATAACTAGCAACTGAACAACAACAACATCTTCACTGAAGGGAAAGAGAAGAAAGAACATTTTCCTGCTTGCAAATTCTGTCAAAAAACAAATCATCTTGAAGCCTGGTGTTGGCTCAAGAATGCACAATGCCGAAACTGCAAGCAATTTGGTCACATTCAAAGATTCTGCAAAAATAAAGCAGAACCAGAAAAACAAGCTCAAGTAGCCGAGAGTTTAGAAGTGGAGGAAGATTTTTTTATTCATGGCTACAATACAGGAGATGTGTAACATAGCCAAGGCAAATGACTCATCATGGCTTATTGATAGTGGCTGCACTAATCACATGACTGCAGATCTGAGCTTATTCAAAGATTTGGATAAAAGCTATCTATCTAGAGTTAGAATTGGAAATGGAGACTATGTGAAGGTTGAAGGAAAATGAGCAATTGAAGTAGAAACTTTGTCAGATACAAAAACTCTTAAAAATATTCTTTATGTGCCTAAGATCAATAAGAATCTAATTAGTGTGGGACAATTAATTGAATCTGGTTACTCAATATTATTTAATGATGGAGTATGTGATATTAAAGACAAAAATAGAGTGCTACTGCTTTCTGCAAAAATGATGAACAGAAGTTTTAATATGATTGGAGAGAAGTATGTTTGAGTGCTAACACTTGTGAGAACAATGAATCTGTTCTTTGGCACAAACGGTTGGGGCACTTCAATTATGCAACTTTAAAGAGAATAGCTGACCTGCATATATCTCACGGTTTACCAGATATACAGAAACAAAAGAGTATTTGTGAAGCCTATCAGTTATGAAAACAAACTAGAGTTGTTTTTCCTGACAATGCATTCAAAGCACTGTCAAAACTCCAGCTTGTACACACAAATATGTGTGGGCCGATGCATAACGAATCATTGAATGATTCAAAGTATTTTCTTCTATTTGTTGATGATTATAGTAGATTCTGCTGGATTTACTTTTTGAAATCAAAATCTTATGTGTTTGCTGAGTTTGTTAAATTCAAAGCAGCAGTTGAACTAGAAACAGGAAACAAGTTTGAAGATCGGAAAGGAAGAATTGGAATGTGTAGCTTTGGAACCAAGGAGGAGTGTTGAAGTTTGGTACCAAAGCTGGAACAGGATTACTTAGTAGTAATCTACTACATTGCTATCTATTTGTTAGCTGATAGCATTATTTAGATTAGGATGTTTCTTTCAATTCATTTGTTTAAGCTTATCTAGGATTAGACTAGCTTGTTATACAACTCCTTTGATAAAGAAGAACATAACTAGTATGTTTCTTTAGTGTTTTATTTTTCTGTAATGTTTGTTTCCTTCTATAAATAAAACACTGGGGATGACAGTAACCACGTGAGATATTTTCTGCTCCTTATTCTTTCAACTGTAAAGATTTTGTTCTTTATTTTTTGTTTTTTGTTCTTTGTTTTTTTTTTCTCAGTTCATAAACATTAGTCTGTTTTTAATATATCAATTTTTCCAACAATTTTAAGAACGAAGCTACCGACCTGTTTGATAGTATTAGCACCGAAGTAAAGAAAGCTTACTGCAATTGCTTAATTGACCTCTGTATCAAGCTCAATATGTTGGAGAGAGCTTGCGAGTTGCTTGACCTTGGATTGACACTTGAAATTTACACCAATATAATGTCCAGAACTTCAACCCAGTGGTCCCTAAATCTAAAGAGTCTCTTCCCCGGGGCAGCTATGACAGCATTACTTATTTGGATGAATGACTTGTCCAAGGTACTGGAGGCAGGGGAGGAGCTTCCACCATTGCTTGGAATCAATACTGGGCATGGGAAACACAAGTATTCTGAGAAAGGTTTAGCCAATGTGTTGGAGTCATATTTGAAGGAACTAAATTCTTCATTCCATGAGGCTCCTGATAAGGTTGGCTGGTTCTTAACTACAAAGGTTGCAGCTGAGTCATGGTTGGAATCTAGAAAATCAACTGACGCAGTAGCTGCTGAGGTGCCATGCTCATGTAGATTTTCCTTTTTTTTTATGTCCATAAATGGTACGTGCCCACCATAATATTGTTTCCTTTTCTGCTGATATTGTCTCTGTTGATAGGGAATTTTTGTGTCGTTAAGATAAAGAATTATATTTAGCCATTGAATGTTCATATAGCTGATCAGATTCTAAAAATCTAGATCATGGTACTTTGACTGGTTGTGCTATGATTCATGAGCATCTCTTTAGATAGTCTGCACAATTGAGGCAATTATTCGGTGAGGGAATAGCAAGTACATTGCATTTTCGGGATTGAAATTTAAAGCTATTTGAGATTGGATCAAAATCCATTCCATATGCATGTGTGATCTGGCAGAACATGGCTTGTTTGCTGTCTGCAGTGTCGGCAGTGCTAAGTGACTGCCTCGTCAAATCAACAAGACTCGAGCATTTGCTTACAATGAACCAATTGTCATGGTTGCTGCTGAAGTCACAACTGCATAAATGGTATTCGTGCAGCGAAGTTCTACTGCTTCACTATAGGTTAAATCAATTCTGGACATCGAGCATATATAATCTGCACTTCTTGGGCAATGCAATGCCAGACAACTGTTGTTACAAGCTTTGATTTGATACTGTACATGACAGAAAAGTTTGCCCCATTGTTTATAGGAGTTTCCTTACCAGTATGGCTGGTTTTTATGGTTCCCTATAGCCCAATATCAATGTAGAGAAGTCCGTGAGCCTGGTCAAAAGAGAAACAAAGATTTATTTTTCTGTAAATAGTTCTTTCGTTGGTTGCTGAAGGTCAGATACCAGCTGATTAAAGAAAAAAAAATATTAAAGAAGAAAGCACATAGGTAGCATTACACATGAAAAAAAAAGAGAATAAATTAATTAGAAGTAGGTTATTACTAGCTCTTTAACCAGAGTTTTGCCGTGGATCAAATAATATTTTTTTTAATAATGATATATTCAGATTTTTGGGACATGTTTTGGTACAAAAAAAAACTTAAATGAAATTTAAAAATTTTATGTATTCATCTAATTAAGTAAATTAATAACTATTTATTCAACCAAACAAATTATCAAGCTTAATCTCTATCCAACTGAAATAAACTAAACTAGACTTTTATGACTTGAAAATCAGGCTAATTTATATCTCTATCTAATTGAAGTAAACTAGACTTTTACACGTGAAAATAAAGCTAATTTGTTTCAGGAAAAAAAAAACATATTCTTAACAATATTTGAACTTGAAAAAACCAAAAAATCACTCTAAAAATAACTTCTAATAACCTAAAAATTATCTTCAAAAATCATTAATGAACCCAAAACCATAATTTTATTGGAATTCAAATCCATCATTGCAAGCAAGTTTAAGGTAAAAATAATATATTGTCTAAGTTTTACTTGTCAAAAGTAAATCATTGAAACTAAGATCATTTATTTTTATGGCTGAAATCGGTCTCAATCAGGACTTTTTTTTCTCTATAATCGGAATTTAGCCACCTTTTCTTCTCTCTCAAATCAGGGATCAAAAAATAAAAAAAAATAAAACTTGGAATCAAAATTAAATTTCATAAATTATTAGGGACCGAAAGCATATAATCTAAAAACATATAATCTAAAAAGTATATGTTTAGCCCTAATTTTAGCAAAAGCATTTGTTTGTCGTATTTTTCGTTTTATTCCTCTAACTTTAATCTATCCCTTTCTTAATAAAAGTATTTTAATTGGTCATCGATTTAGGATTGCAGTTAAAAAAAAAAGTTTATAAAAAAATCACAATACACAGCGGTTTATTTTTTTGCTGAACAGTCCACACCTTTTATTAGAGTATTGCTTAATAGCATTTGAATTTTTGGGCTCCAAATGAAAAGAAAGGAAAAAAAAAAAAAAGAAGAAGGGCAAACCTGAAAAATGCCCCCAACTATATATTTAGGCAGTCTTGATTCTTCCCTCGTACAAATTTTCCATCAACTTTCTCGCCTAAGATTAAAAAATCTCAATCAGTATTCTTCAAAATTCTCAGTCGCCTAAGATTTTCCCCTCGTACATCGTTTTGTTGAAAAATCAACATTTTATATTAAGAAATTCTAACAATGAAGATAAAATTAGGGTTTTAAAACTCTAAAGTTAGACATAACCATAGAAAAATCTAGTTAGATTTGAATAATGTTCTCTAATAAAAAATGAAACACCCAAAGTGTTTATATAAGAGCTCCAAAACCAACCAAAATAAGAAACACAAAATAAATAGAAATTAAATAATTAAAATCTGAAAAAAAATAAAAAAATAATTAAAGTAGTCAAAACAATAATTTTTAGATCTAATTTTGAAAGATCCAACGATTTAATAAATAAAAAAGTAGTTTTTCATAAAATAAAAAAAACAACCTTGAGAACCTCCTAGAAAAATTTGAGTAAGAACTAACATTCAGATCTTTTGTTATTATTGTTTTAAGATAGATTGTTCGTTTAATTAGATATTTTCTTGGATAATTTTTATTTTTCAATTTGATCCATCAAATTTTATGATAATTGTTCCGCATCAAAATCCTAATTGAGAAATCAAAATTAAATTAAATTTGGTTTTTAAAAATTTAAATCTTCTCAATTAAATTTAAATTAGTTTTCCAAACTTAATTTTAACTAATTAAGCTCCTAATAAAATTAATTTAACCTATTTAAAGTATAATTAAATTCGTACACTTAATTAAATTCTTCAATTGGATCCAAATTAATTTTTAAACATAATTAAAATTCAATTTGGCTCATGATAAAATTAAATTGGCTTATTAAAAATTTAATTATGTCATTGGATTTAATTGTTATGCAAATTCGTCCAATAATCATTTAATTTGACCTTAATTTTGTATTTTTTTTCTTTATTTTTGGGCATAATAGGGTACATTTAGGTCTTGAATTTCCTCTAAAATCATAGCTTGATTTTTTATTTTTTTTTAATTCTTCTCGACTTGTTTTCTCTATGTTGATAGTTTTTATTTTATTTTATTTTGTTTTAAAAAATAAATTTTAAAAAATAATCAACAGTGTAAATTGATGACTTTGATGGCCTTTTCTCTTGTCGATCAAGGGGGGCATGGTATGGCAGGCCACAACCAATTCATTACACTAATCATTCAGACCTTTTTTCCTGCATGCAAATCACACTCCTAAAATCATTTTTTATGTGTATATATATATACACACACACTACATTGTCTATAATGCGTAACGAGTTATTAAAAATGTAAATAATATTTTAAGTTTTTAAATTTAATAATTATATCAAATCCAAATAAATTAAATCAAATAATCATGCAAGATTCAAGACTCTTGAGTCTCGGATCATGCCAGATCCAAGAGATTTTAATATTTTTTTAATTTTTTAATTTTTATAATTGATTTACTAGCTAGTAATTAAGTTTTGAGTGTTTTTTTTTTTTATTTTTATGGGATTCCTCGTTCTCATTCAATTTTTTTGTATCAAATAAAATTATTGAGACTTTACAAGAATATATAATTAAAGGATATTTTTTCATGACATTGACAAGAATTTATATTTTTATTAGTCATTCTCGATTTTTTTTTATAATCATACTATTAAATTAATTAAGTTTATTAAACCAAATTCTAAATTTTCATTAATCTTCTAAAAACATTAATATCATCATTGTTTTACATTTAAAAAAATTAACATGTCCCGCGACATTGCAAAAACAAAACCGTTTGTTGATGATTATATTAATTCCATATTCTAGAAGTAACACGAGAGCCCACATAGCATGCTCACCGGTTTCCTTCACCCCTTTGATCTTTTGTAGCTTTAATCACTTCTGTCTCTTTCTCCTTTCCAAATCGATATAAATGATCCGTAGGGTGTTTTTTTTTTTAATGTTAATAAGATTGTTTTGAAGTATTGATATTAAAATAATTTTTAAAAAATAAAAAATATATTTTAATGTATTTTTAAATAAAAAAACATTTAAATATCAACCATTACTATATTTTTAAACATCCTTTTAATATTAATAATAGATAAAGCACTTGGGACACATGCCATGTGCAGGGGGGTGGGCGTGCTTCGAGCATAACTGAACATCACCAAACTAATGTACCTTATGATAGATACAACACAACCTTTATATTAGCGGTGCTCATAACTATCATTCGATCGAGTTAGATATAACTTGCTAGGTTAAATATTTTATGAATATTATATATATTTACAAGTTAAATTTATATTGAAATAAGTTTAACTAGAAATAAGATTTATGCTTAATAAAATAGTTTAAAACGTGCTATAAGTTTTAATAAATAATTTAGACTTAATACATCAAATAAATCAATTAACTAAAATGAAAGAATCAATTACTAAAAAATAAAAATAAATAAATAACAAGATATATAACAACAAACATTTAAGTTTATTGTTATAATATATACATGCTAGGTTGAGTTTCTTGACCGTGATAATAATTTCTTAGATTTTTTAACTCGTTATTATCTATAATATCTATATAATATGGCCTTTAACAGTTGCGTTAGATAATATAAATATTATAAATGAGTTGATTTTTTTAAACACCCCAATTTTATATTGATTTTTTTTCACAGTATAGATAACCATTTTATATATAGAATGATTTGTTTATTTTAAATAGTTTTAAGAAACTATCCTTTATATTAACCTAAGAAAAATAATTTTTCATAGTGTATTAGGTTAACCTTGGAATTGATTAGCAAAATAGAAGGTGAGATGTGCACATCAAAACCATCTGTTGCTGAAGAAAGTTTGTTGGGTCAGCAGCGACGATATGATATTACGATGGTTGCATCAAGTTTCCACTCCCCCAAGTCCACACATTTCCTCATCTTATTGGTCTAAAAATGCAAGGACAACTAAATTAAGGCCTCACATCTCTCCTGCTTATGATGTAACCATGCATTTATCTTAATTAAATTAAGCCGCCGCCCCGCCCCGCCCCGCCCCGCCCCCCACCTCTATATATATACTCTCCATATTTCCATCGTCTCATCGGATCAAAGCATACACAAAACCATGGTAGAAACGGTATGATATATATTTGTGTGTGTTAATTTATCTTTTAATGCATCCTCTTAATTTGGCTTTTCTTCTTTTTACGTGGAGGTCCTATATATGTTACGTACAAGTTCTTGATAATCTCTACAGCGGATTCTTCCATGTCAGAACATGTTTTGAGTTCTTCCAATCTTTCTGCCTATAAATTTATCATGACGACGTTTTTTTTATGTTTTCTATTGGGATTAATCATGTTGAGGTCCTTTATGAAATGCATGCACTAACTATTACTGTTACAGAAAGTCACAGAGATGGTGATTAAGGTGGTTGACCTTGGCTGCGAAAAATGCCACAAGAAAATCAAGAAAGTACTGTGTGACATTCCTCGTGAGTCTTTCTTTTTTCTCTTTAAAAACAGTGCTAGGTTTTGAGTTGTTTTTAATTATTACCAAAGAAAGTGACTAAGTTTTGTGGATTTGATGATGTTAATTAATGAACAAGAGAAATCCAGAACCAGACATTTGACAAGAAGGCAAACACAGTAACAATCACTGTGGTGTGTTGCTGTCCTGAAAAGATCATGAAAAAAATACACTGCAAAGGAGGTCGAACTGTCAAGTGCATTCAGATCAAGCCTCCGAAGGATCCTAAACCACCAAAGGATCCTAAACCACCACAGGATCCTAAACCACCAAAGGATCCTAAACCACCACAGGATCCTAAACCACCACAGCATCCTAAACTACCAGAACCACACCGATGCACATGTTGTGATAAATGCCGCCGAGGCCCATGTTGTCATCACTTTTGTATGCCAACAGTACCTCCATATTGTCATGTACCTTGTAGAAGGTCAGAGTGTGATCTATGGGGAGATGGTTGTTGTAGTTGCCGAAGTAGGGGTTACTATGTGTGCAGAAGTTTATATGTTTATGAAGAGTACTTTCCCCCGACATGCAAAATCATGTAAAGGGAAATCAAGTTCAGAAGACCGATGATTTGTGTCAACGTCCAGCATCAAACGTTGGATTCAAATTAATCCAGTGGTCATGATGGGCCTTAGTGTTGTTGTGTTTATAGTATCATCCCTTTTGTGTTGCTGCTGTTGTTTTGACCTCTTTCATCTAGCTAGATGATGCACGACTTTGTGCCTAGCTAGTATTTTCAAGTCAATGGTCACAGTTTTTCCATTGTTGATGGCTTCTCTTACATGTTTGGTCAGCAAATATGGGAAGCTTTACTACCTAGTCTTTGTTTTTTATGCTATCTTATCTTTGTAAAGTCCCTTTGGATGTTTTCTTCCAAAGTGCTATATATTATCTGTTTCAAAAAAACCCCTCCATCTCCATCTATTCTCTCGTCATTTTTTGCCGGATGAAATGCCCAGAAGCAACATCATTCGACCGTACTTTGGCTATGATGGTTTTCATAACCTTGTCTAGCTAGCTAGTTGTCTATGTTGAAATGTTGGGGTCAGGTTTGGCTGCATATTGGGTCTTCTTCCTTCGTTATAAAGATTTTATGTGATACAATAAGGTTGGTGATCATGTGGGAACAATATTTTTTTACAAGAGATGTTAAGATTTTTAATATATTAATATAAGGGATTTTAAAGCTTCCATAATCATTGCTATTTGTATAGTGATAGTGCATCTCAGCATCTCCTTTGCCTCATTCATTTTCTATTTGCTTTCTTTAATTTCTTCAAACAAAAGCATCTCCTTTGCCTTCATTTTCTATGGCTTTTGTTTGTAAACGTTATGAAGCTTCGCTGTCAGAAATTGAGGTCATGCATGATCCATCTAGATAATGGAATGTGGACTGTCATGATCCCATCATTGTACTTGGCGATAAGAATTCTCCCATGAATATCACAGAATCATTGAATTGAGCAGTTTCCTTCCTTCTCGTGATTTGTTGATATATGAGATTATGTAAAGTTATCGACTACGAAATTTATATTAGTTGCTCTCTAAACACTAATATTAATGATTAAAAGAGTGAAATTCTTGTGTAATTCACAATGAAAAATATGGGATTCCTATTCTCTCACGTTTTAAATAAGTGTTTTGTGGTCAGATCTGATTTAGAATCTAAAATGCGAGTTTGTAAAAAAACTTAAATAATATGTTTTTAAAATAATTTTTTAAAAAAATCCAAGTAATTAACCAACCTGAGTCTCGTAATCTTAAATAATCATTTCTAATTAAAAATAAAACTTGGATTGAATCAACTATCATTATATACACTATTATTTTTAACGTGGTTTTCACCATCAGAAAAATGTACTTTTTTTTACAAGGATGCATGCTCTTATCTTTTTTCCCCCCCCCCCCCCCCCCAAAAAAAAAAAAAAAAGGTATTTATTTGCTTTTCTAACCAGTCTCGACACAGAAATTGAGCTTTGTAACCCATTGGAGCCACCAAACTTTATGAATGATGCTGCTTTTGACTTAATCTTTTTTTTTTTTTATGGCACTCTCATCTACTTTATTTTACTTGAATATCTACTCATGCTAGCTTTATATGTAAAAAAAAAAAAAAAAAGAGTAAGATGTTTGATCACTTTACAGTACATTAAAGTGAATTTCACACGTCTTTTTTCTTTTCAAAATATTTTTTAATTTTTTAATTTGAAAAAAACATTAGATTAATGTTTTTAATTTTTTTTTATAGTTTTAATATGATGATATTATTTATAAAAAATATTATTTTAATATATTTTTAATTAAAAATACTTTTAAAACATATTAAATGCCAGTCATCATTGAAATACAATGAAATGATAAAATCAATAGAAATTTAAAGGGATTATAAGGCCCTTTTCATGAACTTTTTAATGATTTAAAGGGATTATTGGTTTTTAATTATTTTCAACAAAAAAGAAAAAATTTATACATTTTGTTTACCAATTAGGGCTTCACAGAACATTGATTATTGAGAGAAATTATTTTATTTAAAGTGAAAGGAATATTGTCATGATCATGATCACATAATTAAATAAGCGATCATTAAAAAGTTACCTCTTTCTGCGTCAAGCCTTTTGGATCTCCAATAAATAATCTTCTCCTTGAACTCACCAATATACAATATATACTTTGAGTTGAAGGAAGCAACAGTACTAATCTTTTCCCTCATCGATTGCTTCACTCTCTTCTTTTCATTGCTACGAAGCAAGCTACCACCCTTTCCCTCTTTATGTAAACCGACATTTTTTTTAAAAGAAAAATCTCTTTAGCGACCACGCTTTAATTACATTTCGTTTGATATTGTGACGCAGTGTAATTGAAAATGTTCTTGAACTTATTATAATTTTAAAAGTTATTTAATTTTCCAGTGCTTAAATTTGCTTTTCATCTTAAATAATGGTAAAAAGTTAAACTTAAAAGGCTATAATTTATAGATTATATTAAATCATAACCGCAAAAAATACTACAAAAAACAACCGTATATCTATATCTTCTATTTGGTAACATAGTTCAAGCAACTTTTTGAAGTGCATTTTAAATTATTTTTTTACTTAATGATTTTGTAAATACTTTTCAATTTGTTAATATAAAAAAAAATTAAAAATTATTTTAATATATTTTTAATTTAAAAATATTTTTTTAAAAAAACCATTTATCTCATTATCAAACATTAACTTAACCTCGCATACGAGGATTCTTGTGCGCACTATTTACGGTTTCAACAGAGTCCAAAATCGACATAAAAACAGGATGCATGTTCCCGGGGGGTCAACTTTTCAAGCATGAGCAAGAAGTGTTAATATCATTTGTGTCAAGGATTGCAAACTCGATCAATGTTCTTCTCGTTTGATGAACTTTTTTATTATTATAAATGAAAGATTGTGGGGTCAGCAGCGACGATGTTTATGATGGTTGCATCAAGTTTCCACTCCCGAGTCAACATTTCCTCATCTTATTGGTCCCAAAATGCAAGGACAACTAAATTAAGGCCTCACATGTCTCAGATGTATTTATCTTAATTAAATTAACCACACCCCCACACCACCCCCCCACCACCTCTATATATATACTTCTCAATATTTCCATCGTCACATCGGATCAAAGCATACACAAAACCATGGTGGAAACGGTATGATATATATTTGTATGTGTTGATTTATCTTTTAATGCATCCTCTTTGGCCTTTTTCTTCTTTTTACGTGGATGTCCTATATATGTACAAGTTCTTGATATATAATCTCTACAGCAGATTCTTCCATGTCAGAACATGTTTTGAGTTCTTCCAATCTTTCTGTCTATAAATTTATCCTGAGATTTTCTTTGTTTTTCTATTGGGATTAATCATGGTGAGGTCCTATATGAAATGCATGCACTAACTAGTACTGTTACAGAAAGTCACAACGATGGTGATCAAGGTGGTTGACCTTGGATGCGAAAAATGCCACAAGAAAATCAAGAAAGTACTGTGTGGTATCCCTCGTGAGTCTTTCTTTTTTTCTCTTTAAAAACAGTGCTAGGTTTGAGTTGTTTTTATTCCCAAAGGAAGTGACTAAGTTTTGTGGATTTGATGATGTTAATTAACGAACAAGAGAAATCCAGAACCAGATATATGACAAGAAGGCAAACGCTGTGACAATCACTGTGGTGTGTTGCAGTCCTGAAAAGATCAAGAAAAAAATATACTGCAAAGGAGGTGAAGCTGTCAGGTGCATTGAGATCAAGCTGCCTCCACCTCCACCTCCACCTCCACCTCCACCTCCACCACCACCATCACCACCATCACCACCACCATCACCACCTCCATCACCACCTCCACCACCATGCACATGCACATGTTGTGAAAAATGCCGCCGAGGCCCATGTTGTCATCACTTTTGTATGCCAACAGTACCTCCATATTTTCATGTACCTTGTAGATGGTCAGAGTGTGATCTATGGGGAGATGGTTGTTGTAGTTGCCGAAGTAGGGGTTACTATGTGTGCAGAAGTGCATATGTTTATGAAGAGTACTACTATCCCCCGACATGCAAATGATGTAAAGGGAAATCAAGTTCAGAAGACCGATGATTTGAGTCAACGTCCAACATCAAACGTTGGATTCAAATCCAGTGGTCATGATGGGCCTTAGTGTTGTTGTGTTTATAATATCATCCCTTTTGTGTTGCTGCTGTTGTTTTGACCTCTTTCATCTAGCTAGATGATGCACGACTTTGTGCCTAGCTAGTATTTTCAAGTCAATGGTCACAGTTTTTCCATTGTTGATGGCTTCTCTTACATGTTTGGTCAGCAAATATGGGAAGCTTTACTACCTAGTCTTTGTTTTTTATGCTATCTTATCTTTGTAAAGTCCCTTTGGATGTTTTCTTCCAAAGTGCTATATATTATCTGTTTCAAAAAACCCCTCGATCTCCATCTATTCTCTCGTCATTTTTTGCCGGATGAAATGCCCAGAAACAACATCATTCGACCGTACTTTGTAAATGATAGTTTTCTTATAATATTGTTTTTGTTTTAAAATATATTTTTCATTCCATAAAACCTTATAAACAAAATATACTTATGCAGTTTCTCTAACGTTAACGATGTAGGAAGAATCTAAAGCTTGCGTTTGAGATTGGCACTAATCATTAATATGCAGGTGTAGATGTTAATCGATCGTCGCTTAACCACTTCTTTTCATGCATAATAATCGAAGACCAATTTCCTTTTCATGATGTATATATAGTTTTATGTGAAGCCATGAACGTAAGTTCTTAATCTAGAGATTATCATTGGTTGACTTTATTTGACTCATTTCTTTTCTATCCTCCTTTACACATTAATTAATTGGTGGGGATGAATGCTACCATGGGATAGGTTAGCGAGCTGTCAATGAAAATGTAAGGAAGCAATGGAGATTTTGAAGGGGTTAATTATGGAAATCTCCATTGACTTGTACAGTAGTAATAGTTGTTAATTATACCCTTTTGGTTCATTCATAAAATTCTTGATTTAAAGATTGACTCGGTCAAGATGAAGGAAAAAAAATATATTGATGTGACTAAACTCGATTAATCCGACTATGTTTTTAATAATTTTAAACAAAAATAGTTTTGGGTACCGAACAATGTTTTCCATGGCCTGTGGAGGCATAATATTTCAAAGTAAAATTACCTTTTTGCACGGTGAGGCGGTGACATTATAGGCATGTTTAGGGGTATGATTGTAATTATTTTTTAAAGTATTTTTTTTATTTTAAAATGTATTAAAATAATATTTTTTTTATTTTTTAAAAATTATTTTTGATATTAGCATATCAAAACGATCCAAAACATATAAAAAAATTTAAAAAAAATTAAATTTTTTAAAAATACGGGTTCGCCCGCGTTTCCAAACACACCATAAATTAACAATACTTGTAAATTGAAAATAACAGGCTATGACGTTGGATTGATTGGATGTTTTTTTCTTTTGAAAGATATTAATTTATTATTTTTAAATTTATTTTAATATTTTGATGTGTTAATATTAAAAATAAAAAAAATATTTTAATATATATATATATATAAACAAACACAATTATATATATAAAAAATTTCATTCCATAGGAATTCAAAATGAGTATAACAACAAAGGATAAGGAATTAGAGGGTGTCAAAATTTTGATTTTTTTATTTAAAATTAATTTTTTTATGAGTTAAGAATAATTAGAAGGCTTAACCTATTGGTTAGCCAATTATTTTTTTATTTATATGTGTAGGGTAATATATAATAGTAATGGTGATAATTACAACATATAAATATGACTATAATATTTTCTATATAGGTATATTCTATAATATTTCCCCTCAAGTTGAGCGTGAAGGATCGACCTGAAGCTTGAATCAAAAAGCAGTAAACATAACAGTAGGAAGTGGCTTAGGAAAAACATCTGCAAGTTGATTGTGAGAGGAGATAAAGGGAATCTAAATCTCTTTCTTCACAACCCTGTCTCGTACAAAATGATTATCAACCCCGACATGTTTAGTGCAAGCATGAAAAATAAGATTTGCAGATAAGTAAGTAGCGCATATATTATCACACCAAATAAAAGGAGTAGAGTTAGAAAGAATCTGCAGATCTCTCAATAGATACTGAAGCCAGATAACATCAGTAGTGCTATTTGTCAAGGCTTTATACTCAGCCTCGGTGGAGGAGCGAGCAACTGTGTGTTGCTTGCTTGATTTCTATGAAACCGGCGTTTGACCAAAGAAGACAAGATAACCACTCGTAGACTTGCAATCATCAATACTACCCGCCCAATCTGTATCTGTAAAGCCATGTAGAGCAAATGAAGAACTGCGAGTGATATGTAAGCCATAAGTGGTCATACCTCGTCGATAACGCAGAATGCGTTTAACGACACCCCAATGAGAATCTATAGGAGCATGCATAAATTGTCAGACTTTGTTAACAAGAAAATAAATATCTGGTCTCATAAAGGTGAGATATTGAAGAGCACCCAGATTTTGACAAAACCTTGTAGGATCAGAAAACAAGGGACCTGACAATATGGTGACTTTAGAAGTAGAGATAGGAGTATCAATCGGTTCGCAAGAAGTCATACCCGCTCGAGTGAGGATGTCAAGAATATACTTATATCGGCGTAACATCATACCTATAGCAGTGGACTGAACCTCAATAGCCAAAAAATAGTGAACGACACCAAGGTCATGAAGCTTGAACTCTTAACTCAATAACTATATTAGGCAGTGAAGCATGGCAGAGTTGCTACCCATAAGTAGAATGTCATCAACATAAACTAAAAGATAAAAGATATTAGCACCAACAGACAGGATAAATAAGGAGGTGTCAACCTTAGAAGCATAAAAGCCAATAGAGATAAGAAAATCACTCAAACGAGTGTACTATACCCGTGGGGCTTATTTTGAACCATATAAAGACTCATGCAATGGGCACACATGAAAGGGAAAACCAGAGTCAACAAAACCCGGAGGTTGTTTCATATAGACCTCTTCAGCAAGAACACCATTGAGGAAGGCATTATGAATATCAAGTTGATAAATCTTCTAATTATGCGAGACCACAAGGAGAAGACTAATTTGACTATCGCGTGCTTAACAACCGGACTGAAAGTTTCAGGAATAATCAATGCCTTCTTGTTGAGTAAATCCTCTAGCAACCAAATATGCCTTATACTGCTCAACACTATCATCCACACGATGTTTTATCATGTACACCCACCAGCTACTAACAACATTCATCGAATGATGAAAAGGAACCAAGGACCAGGTGTTATTAGAGCGTAAGGCCTGAATTTCATCAAGCGTAGCATCATGCCACTCCTTATTCTTGTCAGCATTAGAGAATATAAGGGGCTTATAAGCAGGAGAGGACATTACCTGATAGTGAGAAGCATCATAGGTGGCTGCAGATTTTGTTAGGAGGGCAGTCTTTGGCAGTCGAGGCATGAAATTCAAAATAAACATTATTATCACGACAAAATTTTTGAACAGATAGCAATGGTTTGATAATATAAGGAACATAGAGAATGTTAGATAATCTAAAGGTGTGTTTAGGGGAACGTAACATGGTATGCCTAATATGGGATGTGGAAAGATCATTACCGTCACCAATATGCAAGTGATCATTACCAATATAGGGTGTAAAATTGGTCAAGGTCGCAAGATTAGATGTAATGTGTTGGTTGTTTGGCTGAAGTAGTAGCAGAGCTAACACTTGACGTTCTGCTTAAATGGCTGGTGAGGAGACTACTGCCCAGAACCAGCATGCCGTGTGGTTTGCTGTCAATGACCCTACTTCTAGTCCGTGGGAGCAGAGGAATGAGAACCACAGAAATCAGACCTGTGTTGGCCGTTGTACCTGTTGCCGTTGGAGTGCCAGTTGCCACAAGAACGACCTCTGTTATGGCTAAAATTGGGGTTGGGTTGCTGCTGGGCAAGATGAGCATAAGGCTGTGGAGATGGTATGGGCACTAAAGACGGATTTGCATAGGATTGAAGGGGAAGTATTATACTGAAACTCATGAGTAAGAGTATGGTTGTGAAAGTCACCATATGACAGTCATATAACATGTTTGGATAAATAATTGATTTTTATTTTTAGAATGAAAAATGTGTTGAACCCAAGTGAGTGGGCTAAATTTGCTTGATTTTTTAAGTTATTTTTTACGCATGGCACAATTTGCATTCTTCAAATCAATTAACATATTTAGTCATCGATCCTTCAGATGGAGCGATGGTTTAAACCAATTAAAATCAAGAGTAAAAGGGGGAGTGTCGCACGTGTGTGGCGTCGCGGCGATCGCCCACCACCCTCAATCATCATCAGGTGTGGTATGATATCTATTCCAGCAAATATGGGGAGACAAGGAATTCTTGTCCCAGAAAATATGGAGAGACAAGGAATTCTTGTCTCTTATCAATGAAAAAAAAGGAATGAGAGTCGTCACCTAGTTTTTGGTTACTAGGAACCCTAACTAGTCTCAGAGATCAGGTACGGAGACTAATTGCGTAAAGGGAAGGTATTAGCACCCCAAATACGCCATACCTAAGGTAAGCTGCATTGTTTTATTGTCTGATAAATAACTAAGGTCTCATCACATTGGTCCATCTATGGTTCAAGAAAAGCCCTCCTCAGTAAGGAGGTTCTTATCTAATGGGGTAAAACCTAACCGTTTTAATGTTTATAAAAGAACTATTGTTTTAATATCGGGAATATGTTTTACGTGTAAATTCGTACCCCGGATACTAAAAGACAAACAAAATAAAATTTTTGTTATTTTTGAAATTTTGGCTAATGTTCTCTTGACTTTTAATAAACTGGTTATTAAAGTCAAAATGAATGCTAAAATATTGTTTTTTTTTGTATAAAAAAAAAAACCATGATTTTTTAGCTTTGAAACATGTGGCCGTATGCACAAAAACATTTTTGTAATTTTTTTTGTATTTTGGAAGTTTTGACGAAAATCGGGTATTTTAATATCGGATTTTTGTATTTTTGGCAACATAAAAATAGTGCTTGATATTAATCAAAATCACATAAAAATATGCGGGAAAATTTTGAAATTCCAAAAAATATATTTTTTTCTTTTAACAAAAAAAAAAACAAAACTGGGTCGGATCTGGCCTACCCATCCTGGGCTGGGCCTGACCCGGCCCATATACTGTGGGCTGGACTCAGCCCAGCCGGGTGGACTGGGCTGATATTCCAACTCATAACCAATAAAAGGGCTGGTTATTGTGCTGCAGTAACCCCAAATATAATTAGTTAGTTACTGTGCACAGTAACTAGCTAATTAATCTTCATTTGCTACAGAACGTGAATTTGCTCACGTTCTGCATGCAAATGAAGATGAACCACTAAAAACGACAGGGGAGGGGAGAAAGTTACCTGGAGCGGGAAAGCACGGTTGTGGTCATTAGCAGTGGTGGCGGTGACAGCGGCGGCGATGACAGCGGCGGCGTTTTCCTTCCTTATCTCTTGTCTCCTCTGTTTCTCTTCTCAGCCCCCTCTCCTCTGTTTTTTTTCTTTTTTGTTATCTTCTCCTTTTCTCCTCTGTCTTTTCAGGGCCGTCAGGTGGTGCGCTATGGCGGTGGAGAGGAAGCATGGTGGCAGCTGTGGTAGTTCTTCTTCTCTGGTAATTTTTTTCTTCCTCTGTCACTTCCTGTTCTTCCCCGCTTCTTTGATGGCTTCCCTTTCTCTCCTCTGTCTTCCCCAAAACATCCCCCCCTTTTGTGTAATATTTCTCTCCGGTTGTTCCCTGCTTTCTCTTCTCTATTTAGTTTTTCTCTCTTTCGGTCTCTCATTTCTCTTTTAAAAAAAATTGTCGGTCTCTCTCTCTCGGTCTCCCTTCCCTTCTTTTCTTTCAAAAATCCTTCCAGCTCTCTCCTTTTCGGGTCCACTTTCCTCCTGCACTCCCTCTGTATTTGTAGGCAGAGGGAGAGAGGGCTACCCTGCCATGTCCTGTCATGGTGCAAGGCATGGTGGCATGGGGGTGGCTACTGCACAGCCGCCCCTGCCTCTGTAGGGCATGGCTCTTTCGGCGTGAAGGCGTGGTGGTGTCAATGAAGGGACAAGTCGGGTCGTTGGTTTTTTGGGTTTTCGGAGAGAGAGAGGAGAAAAACAACCGGGGGGATGCTTCTTCTTCCCCTGTTCTCTGCGCGTCCAGGGGAAGAAGAAGGCTTATGGTGCCCTTCAAAACGACACCGTTTGCTTCTTCTTCTTCTTTTTTTCAGTGAAATGCATGAAAGACACCGTTTTGACTAAAATGTGTTGTTTCATTTAAACAAAAACTGGCGCCAAAATACGTCCAATTTCAACTCAGCCCTTCAATTTGCACGCTTTTTTCATTGTGGTCCTTGGTTTTGGATTTCTTCAATCAAGTCCCTAATTGGCCACCAGACTTCAATATTTATGCAATTAAACCCCTGATTTGACCAAATCAACTCTCAAAAATTATAATTTGATCCAAGAACTTTAATTTCTTCCAATAAAAATCCAAATTGACTTAAAAATCATTTTTTCTTGCAATCAAACCCTCCATAAATTCAATTAAATCTTAAATAAAATTTAATTGAGTCCATAAACATCTGATTTTGGACTTTCCTTCCTCTAATAAAATTTTCTTTATCAATAGGGCTCTCACTGGTCAATGATATACTGTCAAATTTTAATATTTTTTTTTTGAATCTCCTCAATCAATTTTTAACCATTTTCTGGACGCTCTGATATCCTCTTTTCACTGCTATTTTTTATATATATTTTTTATTGATTTTTTTTCTTTTCTCTTTTTTTTTTTTTGCAGGGACCCAAAATGAGTTACAAGAGGGAGTATTTTCGGTTTAATTCGATTTTAGATTAAAAAAACTAACCGAAATAAATTGAGGATTGTTGGTGGAAAATGATGAAGGGTTTTTTGATCTCATTGATGATGCCTGGATTCAATCCTTGTGTGACGATCGCAAGCATAAAATATTTTTTTGACAAGTAAGTGAACAAGAAAACTACAATGAAAGAGTTTGCAGAGCGAGAAGCACAAGGAAGGTATACTGGATAGAGAAAAGGAAGAAGCGCTTGCTGATTTTAACACATGGAGTAGGGAAACCATCTTTGAAGTCTCCATCGCCATTTGAAAAACAATCGTCAACAATCAATACTTACTTTCGAGATCTTCAAGAAGTTCCAAGCTGAAGTTCTTGATGTTATTCCTTGAAAGTAAAAGGTGAAGGCACAATCTCGATAGATATTTAAGGTTCAAGATTTTACTTTGAAAGAAGACTTTGCTATTATCCTGCACAACACAAATTAGAGAAGAGGCATGTTTTTGAGATGGGAGATGGGACTTTGCATATCCTGCACCGCAAGTTATGAAAATTATTTTTTAAAATTCTAGATATAAAAAAAACTATAATTCATAGTTTGGTTTTAATCTATCTTTTCAAATAAAAATTATGGCAAACAACCACTTGGTTACAGCACTGCGATAAATTTGTTAAAACAAGAGAGAAGGTCGATAGAGAAGGTAGTTGCCACCCCTAAAATATCGTTCGTGCTGCTGCTAGTCAAGTTGAGAAGGTCCCTCTTCTTTCCCTCTTCACCTTCTTCTCTCTATAAACCTCTCTGCAACACCCCTTCATCTTCTTCAAGAGACTCAAAATCAAGAAACCTAAACAACAACTTCCACCATTCTTCGAAGATAAACACTCTCTCTTCTCAATCAAGAGCAACCTCTCTTCAAATAACCAATGTCTCATTGCAAGACGAAGAAATACCACGACAAGAAACCTCAAAAGATTCAAACTTTAAGGAAAAAACTGGGTCTTCTTCAAAATCTTACATCTGGGTCAACCCCAAAAGCTCTAGAGCTTCAATTCTCAGAAAAAGTTCCTACGATGCTAAGTGTACTTCACTTGTTAATGCAGCTAAGTATCTGAATTCTTGTAGCCCAAATAAAGATGATGTCCTTAATGTTTTGAGTGAACTTGATGGTAAATTGTTAGAGCAAGATGCCGTTGTTATTCTTAATAACATGTCGAATCCGGATACTGCTTTGTTGGCTCTTGAGTTTTTTCAAGAGAGGTTGAAGTTTAATGGAGAGGTTGTTGTTTACAATGTGACTTTGAAAGTTTTTAGGAAAGGAAGAGATTTGGGTGAAGCCGAGAAGTTGTTCGATAAGATGCTTGAGAGAGGTGTTAAGCCGAGAAGTTGTTCGATAATTTTACGTTTTCGACAATAATTAGTTGTGCTAGGTTGTGTAATTTAGCTGATAAGACAGTTGAGTGGTTTGAGAAAATGCCGAGTTTTGGGCTTGAACCTGACGATGTTACCTTTTCGACTATGATTGATTCGTATGGGCGGGCTGGTAATGTCGAAAAGGCATTGAGCTTATATGACCGTGCTAGAACGGGGGAGTGGCGGCTAGATGCAACGACGTTCTCTACATTGATTAGGATTTATAAGGTTGCTGGGAATTTTGATGGGTGTTTGAATGTTTATGAAGAAATGAAGGCTTTAGGTGTGAAGCCAAATTTGGTCATATACAACATTTTGTTAGATGCCATGGGAAGAGCCAAGAGGCCTTGGCAGGTGAAGAAATTCTATCAGGATATAATTGACAATGGGTTGTCACCAAGTTTTGTGACATATGCAGCTCTTCTGCATGCGTATGGTAGAGCTCGTTATGGAGATGATGCGTTTAAAATTTATAGGGAAATGAAGGAAAAGGGGTTGGGATTGAATGTAGTTCTTTATAATTCCATATTGGCTATGTGTGCTGATCTTGGCCACGTGGATAAAGCTGTTGAGATTTTTGAGGACATGAAGAGTTCTGGAATCAAGCCTGATAGTTGGACTTTCTCATCCATGATTACCATTTTCTCATGCTGTGGGGAAGTGTCGGAGGCAGAGAATACGTTGAATGAGATGTTCGAAGCAGGCTTTCAGCCTAATATTTTTATCTTGACATCACTTATCCAGTGCTATGGAAAAGCCCAACGCATTGATGATGTTGTGAAGACATTTAACCGAAATTTTGAATTGGTTATAACTCCAGATGATCGGTTCTGTGGCTGTCTTCTGAATGTGATGACTCAAACACCAAATGAAGAGCTCAGCAAGCTTGTTAAATGTGTTGAGAGGGCTAATCCGAAGCTTGGTTATGTGGTTAAACTTTTGGTAGAGGAGCAAGACAGTGAGGGGAATTTTAAGAACGAAGCTACTGACCTGTTTGATAGTATTAGGACCGAAGTAGAGAAAGCTTACTGCAATTGCTTAATTGACCTCTGTATCAAGCTCAATATGTTGGAGAGAGCTTGTGAGTTGCTTGACCTTGGATTGACACTTGAAATTTACACCAATGTAATGTCCAGAACTTCAACCCAATGGTCCCTAAATCTAAAGAGTCTCTCCCCCGGGGCAGCTATGACAGCATTACATATTTGGATGAATGACTTGTCCAAGGTACTGGAGGCAGGGGAGCAGCTTCCACCATTGCTTGGAATCAATACTGGGCATGGGAAACACAAGTATTCTGAGAAGGGTTTAGCCAATGTGTTGGAGTCATATTTGAAGGAACTAAATTCTCCATTCCATGAGGCTCCTGATAAGATTGGCTGGTTCTTAACTACAAAGGTTGCAGCTGAGTCATGGTTGGAATCTAGAAAATCAACTGACGCAGTAGCTGCTTAGGTGCCATGCTCATGTAGATTTTCCTTTTTTTGTGTCCATAAATGGTACGTGCCCGCCATATTCTTGTTTCCTTTTCTGCTGATATTTTCTCTCTTGATAGGGAATTTTTGTGTCGTTAAGATAAAGCATTATATTTAGCCATTCAATCGTCATATAGCTGATCAGATTCTAAAACTAAATCATGTTGCTTTGACTGGTTGTGCTATGATTCATGAGCATCTCTTTAGATAGTCTGCACAATTGAGGCGATTATTCGGTGAGTGAATAGCAAGTACATTGCATTTTCGGGATTGAAATTTAAAGCTATTTAAGATTGGATCAAAATCCATTCCATATGCATGTGTGATCTGACAGAACATGGCTTGTTTGCTGTCTGCAGTGTCGGCAGTGCTAAGTGACTGCCTCGTCAAATCAACGAGACTCGAGCATTTGCTTACAATGAACCAATTGCCATGGTTGCTGCTGAAGTCACAACTGCATAAATGGTATTCGTGCGGCGAGGTTGTGCTTCACTGGAGGTTAAATCAATTCTGGACATCGAGCATATATAATCTGCACTTCTTGTGCAATGCAATGCCAGACAACTGTTGTTACAAGCTTTGATTTGATACTGTACATGACAGAAAAGTTTGCACCATTGTGTATAGGAGTTTCCTTAGCAGTATGGCTGGTTTTTATGGTTCCCTATAGGTCAATATCATTGTAGAGAAGTCTGTGAGCCTGGTCAAAAGAGAAACAAAGATTTATTTTTCTGTAACTAGTTCTTTCGTTGGTTTCTTTAGGTCAGATATCAGCTGATTAAGGAAAAAAAATATTAAAGAAGAAAGCACATAGGTGGCATTACACATGAAAAAATAATAAAAACTAGAAGTAGTTTATTACTACCTGTTAGATTGTTTTTTTTGCCCCGGGTCGAATATTTATATTTTTTTTAAATATATATATACATAAACTTTTATAATATGTTTTTGTACATAAAATAAATCCTAAGTGGAATTTGAAAATTTTATGTATATATTTAATTAAATAAATTAATAACTATTAATGCAATAAAAAAATTTATCAAACTTGATCTCTATCTAGCTAAAGTAAATCAGCTAAACCTATGACTTGAATCATTCAATAATTTTTTATATATAATTTTATTTATTTAAAATAAACATTTATAATTTAAAAATCAACAAAATATCAAAATTATTGGAAAAAAAATCAAATTGAAACAAATTATGTTACCTAATTAATAATCAGTCAAATATTAAGTGATGAAACAAAAAAAAACGAGAAAAATTTAAAAACAAATGCAATTGTAAGAGATAAAAAGGGTCTAGTTTCTCGGGTTAGGAAAGCCCAGAACTCCTAGGCCTCTTTTTAAAAAAAAAATCTTAAAGGGATTTGAAACAAAAATAGAGGTGATTCATCATCTCTACTGTTCAGATTCCGGTAACCTTCCATTATTGGAAAATCAAGTTAATCTGTTTCAGACCAGGAAAAACTCATTTTTACCAATATTTCAACCAAAAAAAACCATAAAACACCCTATATACCTTGTAAAACATATTCATAACCTCAAACAACTAAAAAATTATCTCAAAAACTCACAATCAACTTGATATCAAAATTCTTTTAGGATCCAGATCCACCATTTCTAGCAAGTTTAAAAGAAAAACAACACATAGTGTCGCAGTGATCGTCCACCCTCAGGTATGGTGTGTATCTATCTTGTATTTATGGGGAAACAAGGGAATCTTGTCTTTTTTAAGTGGAATGGAGGAATGGAAGTCACTACCTAATATTTTGGTCACTGGGAACTCTAAATGGTCTCAAAGATCGGGCACGGGGACTAGTTGTGTAAAAGAAAGGTATTAGCACCCAAATACGCCCTACATAAGGTAAGCTGCATTGTTTGATTGTCTGATATATGCCAAGGACTTGTTGTGGTTTCTAATTGTTGGTCTGTCTATGGTTTAAGAAAAGTTTTCATTGATAATGAGATTCTTATCTCATCAAGTAAAATCTAACTGTTTTATGTCAACTAAAAAAGCTAATTTTAATATTAGGAATACGTCTCAAGCGTAAGTTTGTAATCCCAGATATCAAAAGAAAAAAAATAATTTTTTGGTATTTTTGAAATATTAGACAAGCTCTCGTGGCTTTAATAAAGTGATTATTAAAGTCAAAATGCATGATAACATATATTTTTGAGATTTTCTTTTAGGTATGAAAATACGATATGATGGATTTTTTTGAGAGACTTGATCGTATGCATGAAAACAAGACATTATTATTTTATTTTTATAACTTTTGCAATATTTTGACAAAAACCTGGTATTTTAATACCAGATTTCTATCTTTACGATATAAAAATACAAATCGATATTAACCAAAATGGATACAAAAATACGCTAGAAAATCACTAATTTTTTTGAAAATATTTTTAAAATTTTCTAGAATGGACCGGACCCGGCCCGAAAAGAAACTGGGCCGAGATCAACCCAAAATAAAATACAAACTATCTTATATTGGGTTGAACTTAGCCCACCTGCATGGACTAGGCTGATGATCCAGCCCGGAATGGTTACTGTGCCCATGCACAGTAACCAATCAATTATAATTAGCTGGTTATTGTGCTCATGCACAGTAACCAGCTAATTATTTTTCCTTGCTTACAAAAACGTGCACAGTGCACATTCTACATGCAAGAAGATGAAACGAGAAACACAGACGAGGGTGAGAGAATTACCTGGAATGGAGGCGCTCTGGTAGCTGGGCTGACGGTGGCTTGTGGTGGTGGCGGCGGCGGCGTTGTTGTAGTTTTTTTTCTTCTTTTTCCTTGTGTAGTGGCATAAGCCTCTGTTTTTCCTCCTCCTTGTCTGTTTGTTCTTCTCTGTTTCTCTTCGTATTCTTTGTTCTCTCTCTCTCTCTCTCTTTCTGGTCTTTCACCTCTCTCTCTTCTCTTTTGTTTTTTTTTGGTTTTCCTTCTCTCTGTTCTGTTATGTTTCTCCCCTCTCTGTCTCTGTTCTTCTCCTTTCTTCTTTCGCTATATCTGCCTTTTGTTTTTTTTCTCCTTTTCTCCCCTGTTTTTCAGTTCTCTCATCTCTCTTTGTTTTCGTTCTCTTTTTTTATCCTAAAATCCCCTCCTCCTGTTCTGTTCTCTTCTCTCTATACTTTCCCCGTATTCTTTCTTTTTTTTCCACCCCTTTGATCCTCTCTCTCCCCTGGTATTTACAAATGGAACACGAGGGAGAGAGAGCTATTACCCCTGTCTAGTCATGGCATAAGGGTAGGGCGGCTGGGCAGCCACTAGGCAGCCGCTTCAGGGCCTCCTGAGAAGTTTGTCCCCTCTGTTTTTTTGTCTGGTGGTAGGCCACGGTTCAGAGTTTAGGCAAGTGGGGGTTTTTATCGGGTTTGTTTTCGGGTTTTAGGAAAGAGAGGGAAAGGAGAAAAGCAAAGGAACAAATGCTTCTTGTTCCCCTGCCTCGCACGTCTAGGGGAAGAAGAAGACCCACAATGCCGTTCAAAACAGCATTGTTTTGGCTCTTTTTTTTTAACAGTGATTGAAACAATGTCGTTTTATTTAAAAGAGAAAAGGCACTAAAACATTAATTTTTCAAATCAGTCCCTTTATTTGCGCGTTTTTTTCTGTTTGATCCTTGGTTTTAGATTTCTTCAATCAAGTTCCCAATTGGCCATCAAATTTCAATATTTATGCAATTAAGCCCCTGATTTGACCAAATCAACTCTCAAAAATTATAATTTGACCCCAAAACTTTAATTTCTTCCAATTAAAGCTCAAATTGACTTCAAAAGCAATTTTTCTTGCAATCAAACTCTTCATCAACTCAATTAAACCTTTAATAAATTTAATTACGTCCATAAACATCTGATTTTGGATATTTCTTCCTCAAATTGAATTTTCTTTGTCAGTCGGGCTTTCATCAGTCAACAATATATTATCAAATTTCAATCTTTGTATTTTTAAACCTCCTCAACCAATTTTTAACCATTTTCTGGGTGCTTTGGCATTCTCTTCTCACTGCTTATTATTTTTTGGTTTTTTCTTCTGAATATAATTTTTGATTTTTTTTATTTTTTTGTGCGAAGACCCAAAAATGGGTTACAACACATAGTCTAAACTTTACTTATCAAAAGGAAACCATTGAAACCAAAAATCACCTGTTTTGTGGCTAAAATCGGTTTCAATCAAGACTTTTCCTCTTTACAACCTGAATCCAACCACTCTTCCTCTTCTCTCTTAAATCAAGAAGCAGAAAATAAAGTTTGGGATCGAAATTGAATTTCATAATTATTAGAAACTGAAAGCTTATAATCTAAAATGTTGGAGGACTAAAGTGTATGTTTAGCTCTAGTTTTAGCAAAACCATTTTTTTGCCATGATTTTCATTTTAATCCTTTATTTTTTAATCTTTCTCTTCCTTAATAAAAGAGTTTTAATTGACCATCAATTTGGATCCATGAGAGTGTAATATAAAAAAAAAAATTAAAAATTCATTATGGCAATCAAAATGATTTATTTCTTGGTGAACAGTGCCACGGGGAATATTCCTACGCCTTTTATTAGAATATTACTTAATAGCATTTGAATTTTTGGGCACCAAATGAAAAAAAGAAAAAGAAAAAAGAAGGGCAAACCTAAAACATGCCCCCGACTATTTAGGCAGTCCTGATTTTTCCCTGCACAAATTTTCTGTCAACTTTGTCGCCTAAGATTTAAAATTCTCAATCAAGCTTATATTTGATCATACCTTTTTTTTCTTGGAGGTAAGAAACGACATCGTTTTATTGGAAAATCAACAATTTTTATTAAAATATTCTAATAAAGAAGGTAAAATTAGAGTTTTCAAACTCTAAAGTTACAAACATAATCATAGAGAAATCTAGTAAGATTTGAATAATATTTTTTCTAATAAAAACTGAAACACCCCCATGTATTTATATAGGAAAACCAAACATAAACTAAGAAGAAAATAAATAATTAAAATCCGAAAATATATAGAAAAATAACTAAAATAGACAAAACAATAATTTTTAGATCTAATTTCAGAAGATTCAATGGTTTCGATAGACAATAAAATAGCTTTTCATAAAATAAAAATAAAAAAAAACCAGCATAAAAACCCTTCTAGAAAAATTCAAGCAAGAACTAACAGTTAGATTTTTTGTTGTCATTGATTTAAATTAGATTGCCCATTTAGGCATTTTCTTGGACTCTTTTGTTTGTCAATTTGATCTATCAAATCTTGGGATAATTGTTCCACATAAAAATCCTAATTGAGAAATCAAAATTATATACTAACAAAATTGATACTAGCCTAATAGTTGGGGGGGCATTTCTTAGACTTGCCTTAAAAAATAAAGGGATTACACACTGCTTGTTTGGCGTATTTTTTTTTCCCAGACAGCAATACATTGAACAATGCAGGTGATGCACAGACCATTGACATTTTTAAGATAATATTATCAAAATGATATCTTTCCTTAGATGTGATGGTCTGCACGTCAAATTGTCTCCAAGATGAAGTCAAATAAAATCATACTATAAATTGAGGATCATCACAGTACTAGTTCAAAACATCATTGTATATTGCACAATGGGAAACTGCATTGATGTTCTGTCATATTCATCTGCAGAGAGGAGCAAAGTTCTCATCCATAATGGAGGAGAAAAGGAGTTTAAATCCTCAACGCGGGTTCAGAAGATCACATCCGGCCGCTACGGTGGTTATATGTTGGTGCATAGTGCGCTACCTTATGTACCATTGCCGCCTGACACCAGGCTGGAACCTGGGGAAGTTTATCACCTTATGCCTTCCCTTGGTCAACCTTGTAGACTTGAGGTCTCGTCGAAATTGGCCGGACAAGAAACTTGTGCTAGCAGGAAAGTCAAGATTGTGGTGACTAGGCAGCAGTTGGAGTTGCTGCTGAGAAATTCAAAGCAGTTCAGGTCAAAAGGAATCGCTGTTCGATTCTCTGAAAGTTTTAAGGAAGGAGAACGAAAGTGGCGGCCATCTTTAGTTACCATTCCAGAGGTGCGGAAGTTTTAAATGGTGGGCGTTTTCCAACTCTTCATTTGCATTATAATTCAGTTTCCAAAAAAAGATAGAGCGATATAGAATATAGCTCTGCCCTAGCCTGGAAAGTATATGAAAGTATAGTAGATGATACATTGTAGGCTCTCAAGAAACCGGAGAGGTGTTTTTGGATTTTTTTCTCCATGTATTGCACCCTCTGGTTTTCTTTTTTCCTGTGTTTTTTGAACCAAACTAGGAAGATTACTACCTGTACTTGCTATCTGGGTTTAGCTCAGGTGGTAGGAGGCAGAGGTTTGGTTAGAGATACGAAGCTCAAGCCGTAGCATTCTCGATTGTAAAAAAAAAAAGGAAAGAAAAAAGAGTGAAGACCAAGAAATTCTGTACATGTCAAACACGCTGTTCATGTATTGATTTATTTTGTTGAAGGCAGACACGATTATGCAAGTAACCAGTCTCTTAAGAAGGGCATAAAAGTGTCTTGCTTTGAAACTGCAGCAAGACTGGAATTCTAAGTCTTCTGTGATGAACATTTAGAATGTGCAAGAAGGGGGAGTGGAAAGGGAAGATGATGATTTATAACATTTGTTGCAGTTCATCAGACAATCTCCGCTTTTTTATTTGGATCCAATTTCCTTGATTACAAATCCTCAGTATGTTTGCACACTTCAACTTTCCATATACACAAAACCAAAAGCATTCACGTAATCTCAAGCAACAATGAACACAACTTTCAGCTCTATCCTAGGATGTTACATTTCAGAACTCCTCTGTCCATTGACTCAGAACTTTATTTCAACTAGCTAGAATCAGTAAAACAGTCCGTATTTACAACGAAGAATCATAAGACATGGTTGAAGAATAAAATGAATTTCAGGTAGGTAGCCTTCAGCTATATCCAATCCAAGCAGTCTTCAAGATGCTCGGTTTCCCTGCGGTGATCCGAAGAGCTAAAAGGGTTATTATCATCACAATATCGAAAACTCTATTTCCAAGTACAGTTACTTGCAGTAATAAATGATCGATAGAAATTGAAAAGATTAAGCCTAAAAATATATCATAGTTTTTTGGCAGGTTTTACCAACCTTTTTGAGTAGTTTATACTCCAAATCTTTTTGGTTTATTTGGTTTTGCTGATACAGCTTCTTTTTCTCTAGCAGCCGCTTCTCTCTTCACTTTCCTGGACTCTACTTCAATGGATTTTGTTAGGGCATCAACCTTCTTCATGAGCATCTGAAAATAATTTTCTGATACAGTCAACACCTAATAGAATATGGAATTATGGATTTAAGCCAGAGAGAGTTAGTTGCTATTACTTCACCTGAATTTCTTGATCTTTAGCATTCAAATTACTTTCTTTAGTCTCACAATATTTTCTTAGATTTATGACCTCTTTTTGAAGCCTATCATATAGGAATCCTGAAACAACATCCTCGCTCGAAGAAATGATACCTCCCTTGTTTTGCAAATCTTCATTTCCACCAACTTTGTTCTTCGTTTCTGCTGAACTTGTTGTATCATTGTTCTTGTGTTTGTCGATATACGAATCTGTGTTTGTCTTCACTTCTGCATTTTCCTTTCCTCCGCTATCAACAACTTTACTTCTAGACACCCACATACCTTTCCTCAACAAGTTTTCTCCAGAACCACTCTTCTTATTGAAGCTATCAGCTCGATTTTGGATTCCAGCAGCGTTGGCATTTTCAGTTTCAATATTTGGCTGCTGGAAAGGAGAACTTCTACTGGTGGTGGAACCCCTTGGCTGTGATGCAGACCTCTTTCTAATTCCTCCATTGCTTGTTAAAAATCCTAGTATGTTACTGGTTTTTCCTGGTTTAGGGGATCCGCAGGATGCATTAGGGTTCACAGAGAAACTCGATACATGCTGTAAGCCCTCTTCCAATGTCTTTAGCCTCAGCTTCAATTTTTCCTTTAGTGACAGAAACATTTCAATTAATAAACCAAGATACAAGACGACATTAACAAAATGGAAGAAATGTCAAAAAATTTACCTTCAGCTGTGCTTCTGCATTAGCTGTTCTCTCTGATATAGCTAGCTTATCTTTTAATCTTTGCATCTCCGCCTACAAATAAAGGGATGGAATTAGAAATAATACACAAGCAAAATGAATTTAACTTTGTCAAGATTTCATTTTCCGCTGTCAGTGCCAGTGCAAATGTCTAATTCATGCTCTACTCTTTCTTTGCGATCACTTGTAAAAACCAAAAACGAAACCAAGTTTCTGGTTATTGAAATACCTGCAGCAGCCTTCTCTCTTCAAGCCATTGCTTGACAGGCATGACCTTGTCATTTTCATCCTTCCACTCGTTAGCCACTACAGTTGCAACTCGGTTTGCTGAAACTCTGGCTCTGGCTAGCTCCCTCTCCAGAATCCTCTTCTCCTCCTGAAAAGTTGAGCAAGTAAAGGGCAGATATCTAAATCAGTCGGGATATGGAGTTTAACAATCAAGGAAGAAACAACAATAATTCTGAACAAAATCACTTAGATGAACTCATATAAGAATGATACATACATTTAGTTCAGAAATCTGTCTCCGATAGTCACGGATAGTATTGGCCGCAGCTCCAGCAGCTAGAATTGCCTCCTCAAGTTCATGAATGGTCTGGCTAAGCTTTTCAACCTCCAAAACTTTTTGGCGATTCGTCTTCTCTAGAATTCTGTTCTCCTCCTGCATGTGATATACTTCCAAATCCGCATCACGCAAAATCTACATAACATATGCAAACAACTAACCAAATATTTTAAAGAATAGTACCTGGCAGATTTCAATCTGTCTCTTCAACTCATAGTTTTGGTTCTGAACCTCCTCGACTATTAAAGCCCTTTCTAGAGCACTTCGCAAGATTCCCTCTGCTTCAAGCAGAGCTGATTCTTTTGACTTGGTAAGACGCTCCATTGCCTTCTTATCCTCCTGCAGTGCTGCAATCTGGAAATACCAAGAGGTAAGAAAACTACAATCCATGTAAGAAAATGTATGGCGTTCTCATACTCTATTGATTCTTTGAAAACAATCTCACTTCATTACCATACCTCATTTTTATACATTTTAATCTCTGCCTCAAGAGGAGCAATGACCGACTCAATAGGAGGAGAATCATCATCCTTCTGATTTGCATGGACCCTTCTAAGAGTTGCTTCCGCAGCATACTGTGCTGCTAATGCATCTTTCTTTTCATTTGTTATCTTCCTGATTTCAAGATTCTGCAATGAATCAGGTTAGAACAAAAGTCATTTTAGTCCCACAGATCATGACTCTTTACACCTAACTCTATGAAATTTCAGGAGGAACCTAGCATACCTTGCTCTCTACAAGATTTTCCATGACACTAAGTTTTTCTTCCAGTTTACCAACTCCATTCCTGAACTGGAAAAACCAGGAAACCTCAGAAGTGTCAGTTCTATTAAACTGAACAAAAAGAGTTTGGAACTTGTTATTTCTTGTCTGACAAGATTCCAATTAAACCTTTGATGGAAACATAATAGAAGATCATGTAATGGAATCATTACTTTCTACAAAACATTATCTAAATGACATAAACTACAATCGCTGACACAGTACAATATAAAAAGTCATTTCATAACAGATGTATGTGCTTTAAATACCGCATGATAGAGATAAAATTTCCAGGCAATGTAGCTACAAAACTTGCTTACCTCTTCGATAGCCTTATCCTTCAAAGCTTCAGTTGCCCTCAAAGCCTTAATTTCTCCTTGTGCAGCCCCCAGCTCTCTTCCTTTCTCTGAAACAATGATGAAAAAACAAATCATCAGAAGACATTCTAATACTTATTTTGGATCACAAGAAATGCTAGGAGACAAGAACAGAACAGTTAAAAGAGCAAAAAACAAGAAACCTCAATGGCACTAGAACTTTTACAGTAGCCTAGAATGATAAAAGTCAAAATGCAGGACTTCAATTTTGACATCAAATTACACTTAAATCTTATGATAATGTGCTGTCATTTTCCAAATTACATGCTCCTAATTATTTACACAGGTGAACAGCAATTACCTGTGGTGAGAATTATTACCATAGGCCATAAATTCAGAACCAAAAACCAAATCCCATGTCATTTTTCACTTCATGTTTTCACAGAATTTCACGACCCCAAAAGAAAATTCAGCCTAACTTGAACTGATAAACTCAGAAGAACTAAACATGTGCATGTCAATGCATGTTTTCATGAACTTAGTTTACTTTAGGATAAGACATGGCAAACCTTTGAGAAGGTTCTGTAATCGGTTGAGCTCTAAGACAATAGGGTCAGGGTGAGAAAGGGAGAGATCTTCACTTCCTACTCCTCCAAGAACTTGTTCTTCATTACCATACCCCACCATCTTTTCCCTTTCTTATTACGACCTTAAAGTTTGAAACAAAATGAAAATGTTTAACAATAATAAAGCACACAAGCTCCAAGAACAACTACAAGATGAGGGGTTTTATTAGACAACATAAGAGGGTTTTGTTAGAGATAAACATAAGATACAGAAAAAAAGTATGTCACTCAAAAGAGTCCATCCCTTGAAGGAATTGACCGCAAAGAGAGGATTGGAGCTTCCCTTCCTGTGAAGCAAAATATGAAAACCACATTTTCCATCACAGGCCGGCCTAGTCGGCTTTCATTATCTCTTCATTCATATTTTGATTGTAACCGTTACTTTCTTTTATTTTCAAAATCCTAATTTTCCTTAACTAAATCATAATCCCATACAACATTATCTCTTTTATATATATCTTTGTATTAGTTGTTACGTCTGAAAACTAAATTGGTCCAATTTAAATAGAAAATCCATACATTACACGATGCATTCACGGGTTTTGATTAAATTATAAGCTAATAGAGAGGGGGAAATTTAGAGTGATATTGACAATTACTCCTGTACGTAGTATTAATATCTGAAGTAAGTATTATTTATTCTTTTTTCTCTAATATTTTAAGTAGAAAATCCATACATAATTCAAATATGAATCTCTGTAACGAGAGAAGCATCCACATTTCATTATATATATATATATATATATATATATATATATATATATATATATATATATAAAATGAGTAATATTTTTTGCTCGAAGTAGGTTTGATTAGTGATGTTGAATCTAAGCTTTGAATTGCTAGAACTACATATCGGGATAACAGTTTTGAATCTTTATACCACCTAATCTTTGACAAGTACAGTTAAGATTGGTGATAGATATGTGTACAAATATTTAAGTAAGGGCATTGGTTGTTGGTGCCCTTTATTCACCATACTTCGAACCCAGAAACTGGCCAATATTAGTAGGAGAAGTGGAAACTAAAGCATGATTAATTTATTGAGCATATATGGTAGGTGTCCTCTATATATATATATATATATATATATATATATATATATATATATATATATATAAAAGAAAAAAAGGGTCCTGTAAGCTTGACCAACTCCGGCTCCTCACAATACCAAACCATCAATGGGGTTTTTCAAACATAACTTTTGGACCCTATCTTATAGCTTTATTAGGTGGGTGACACAGTTGATTAGCAACACCGATTGTAAAAGGTTTTTGTGTTTGATATTGTGCTGGACGATATATTTTTAAGTGTATTTTATATTTAAAAATATATTAAAATAATTTTTATTTTATTTTTATTTACTAGCAAATCAAAACCGTCAAAAAATCATTAAAAAAACATTAATTTAGTGTTTTTCTCAAGTGAAATGTACAAAAAAAAAAAATAGAAGCTATTAAACCCCGGAACACTCGATTTTTACCGCAAGAAAGCCGAAGAAAAAAGAAGGTGATGTCTCGGCTAAGGTTCATAACATCTTATTAATGTTTTTCTTAGATTTTTTTTTTTCTGGTCTTGTCATCGTCAGGTTATATTGATAGAAAGATCATGTTTTGGAGTAAGTTATTTGCTTAAGCGTTAAACATTGCTTAAACCATGCCCGTTTTTCGTTGCTAGTGAAAGCCACTCAAGGGATTTTGAAAGGAAACAAAGAAAAATGAGGTCTTGATGACTCCGAATCGAAAAGGACCAACTAAAGTGGCTTCGAAGAATGAATATATATATCATTTGTGTGTCATCTTTGCTTGTAAGTATGATTGGATACAAGAAAAATACATGAAGATCCAGCTGTTATTTGACACTCTGCCATTTGGCAATCTTTAAGTATACTATTCGGTGTTTCCATTTCGTTTTTTCATTAGACGACGAAGGAAAGAATCCACCCCCACCACCCCCATTTCCTTACCACCACCACCACCACCACCAAGCTAGCCCTAAAAAAATAAGAGAGGCCATGACCAAATCCTACATACAACCAAAACTTTCAATTGGGTTTTTCATTAACTTAATGATGTTGGGTTCTCAATTGTTAATTATTACTTAACTGAATTCCTTGCTAGCATTATATACATATATATATATAATTAAAGAAGAAAAGGAGTATTAAGCTTCTCATACAGCTTGCACTCTGCGCATCGCTTGTTTTGCTTGGACCCTTGAAATAGGAAGTTCTGTTCTTTCTTTTCTGAATGTATAGGAGGTGGAGATCATATTGGGCTAGAGGCTGCTGGATTTGAGCTATCCAGGCCCCAAATGGTGGAGAGGCTAAGGTAGATGCAGGCCTCTGTATTAGTGAAGTGGGCAGTTTCATTTCATTAGACATTACTTCAACAGGCTCTAAGAAGAAGGTCCAAGCCAAGTTGCTAGAGGAATGGTAGTTTACTTTGTTTTTTTTCTTTCCTAGTTCAAATGATGCCCAAATAAAAAAGCACTCAACTTAGGTGCTTCATAGGAGATAGCGCGATTCAGAGTAACATGGATATTGTGATTGCAATTATTTTTTAAAATATTTTTATTTAAAAATATATTAAAATAATATTTTTTATTTTTTAAAATTTATTTTTAATAACAGCATATCAAAACTATCTAGAAATATCAAAAATAAAAATTAATAAAGTTTTAAATGGAATATTTTCATTATTGAATAGCAGGCAAATGCTAGAAAGCTTCATTAAGTGATGATTTAAAAGGTAGAACCTAATATTGAAAGGTTGCTAGGAAATCTAGTCTACAAGGTTATCCTATTCATAATTTGACATTGAACAAAAACTATAAATTAAAATAACTATATAGTATAGTTTTAAAAACTCGAATCGGTCTGACATGTCGATCTAAGATCCGAGTGATAAAGAATCTGGAATAATTTGGATCGAAAGAAATAAAGGAAAAAAAAAAACAAAACTAACCCTCAACTTTTAAAAAAATAATAATTAAAATGATATTATTTTAATTGTATTTATATTTATAATTAGATTAACCTCGTGAAGTCATAATCTAATCATTTTAATATTATTTTTTAAAAAAAAACTGAAAATAGCAAAGTCCGGACCAGATTTGATCTCTGGCTAGCTAATCTTTTCTTGAAACCCATGAGCACATGGGAGGAAAAAAATAATAATTGCTCTGTACACTGATCTTTTTTTTTT